>OIFF01000049.1_pt1 | contig 126635 bp, 122 predicted proteins | sample 1581981 | NCBI WGS metagenome assembly OIFF01 (sample SAMN07501067, study PRJEB24779) | human gut metagenome | isolation source: stool | host: human infant | place: USA: Pittsburgh, PA
TCAGAAGTGAAACGCCGTAGCGCCGATGGTAGTGTGGGGTCTCCCCATGTGAGAGTAGGGAACTGCCAGGCATCAAACCAGTGAAAAGGCCATCCGAAAGGATGGCCTTTTTGCGTTTCTGTGTTTTCATTCATCGCCCAGCCCTTTGCTTTTGGAAGTTTGCAATCTCCCTTATCGCCCTAACCAGCGCATAATAAATGCCGTGATTTGCGGTATATCATTGATATCTAAAAGCGGGACATCCACGGTCAGCGGAACATCGCTGGCGATTGCGATGACATGTTTATCGATAGTAAGTTCTTCTTCGCTGTGTCCACAGTCCTGACGAAACAGTAAGATCTTAGCGACGACTTCGTGCTTAAAGCCCTCAACAAGTACCATATCCAGCCTGGAAGCATCCATTCTGCTCATCAAATACGCTAAATTCAGCTCGGGCTCATCCGGCGTTTCTGTCATCAAGGCCCAGCGTTGCGAACTGGCTACGATAGTTTGCGCTGCACCGGCTTTACGTAACTCATAACTGTCCTTCCCGGGCTTATCAATATCCATATTATGATGAGTGTGCTTGATTAGACCCGGGCGGATCCCCTGCTCGCATAATGCAGGAATCAGCTTTTTAAGTAGCGTCGTCTTTCCGGTACCACTCCATGCGGCAATCGCCAGTGCGGGTATCATGCTTTCTCCTGCCAGTGCGCCAGATCTTCCGGTGTATTCACGTTCACAAAGCTTTCCTTTTTATCGCTAAAATCGACGGAATGCCCACCGACTTCCCGCATAAACAACATGACCCGACGTTCTCCCCGGCTCAGGTAATCTTGCAGTAGTGGTGCATTGGCTCGATTCACCAGGGCTATGGTTGGATGATCTCGTTCGCCATCATGTACCCACACCGGATTGGTGTTCTGACATTCTGCACTCAATCTCTCGACCAAATCGTCCGGAATATAAGGTGTATCGCAAGGAGAAAACAGAAACCACTCACTCTCGCACTGTTGCATAACAGACAGCATGCCTGCCAGTGGCCCCGGAAAATCAGCTAATTGATCTTCGATGACGAGTAGACCGCTTGCCCGGTAGCATTCCATATTACGGTTTGCACTAATCACAATGCGCTCAACCTGGGGTGCCATCGCGTGCGCGACGTATTCCCACAGTGGCTTACCTTTTAGCGACAGTAATCCTTTGTCCTGACCTCCCATTCTGGAGGCTTTACCGCCTGCGAGTATCGCACCCGTTACCACGTCCTTTTTAATCAACCTTATCGCCTCTTTTATTGTGGATTTGACCCTGATAACGTGTCTGTACCAAGAGTAAGGAGCACCACTATGAAATGTAAACGTCTGAATGAACTTATTGAACTCCTCCAGCCTGCGTGGCAGAAAGAACCTGAATTAAACCTGATACAATTTTTGCAGAAACTGGCGAATGAATCAGGTTATGAAGGCGAGCTTACCGATTTAAGCGACGACATTCTGATTTATCACCTGAAAATGCGTGACTCAGATAAAGATGCGGTTATTCCGGGTATTAAGAAAGATTATGAGGAAGATTTTAAAACTGCTTTGCTCCGCGCCCGTGGCGTAATTAAAGAGTAAAAGCTTGTAAGGGAAGCCACCGAAAGCGCAGTGAAATGATATCCTCAATCATTCGGCTTTATTTGCGGATAATGGGATGAACCATAACGCTTTTACTTTCCAGACTCTCCATCCTGACACCATCATGGATGCGCTGTTTGAGCGGGGAATCCGGGTCGACTCCGGTCTTACACCTTTAAACAGCTATGAGAACCGTGTTTACCAGTTTCAGGACGAAGACCGTCGCCGTTACGTGGTGAAGTTCTACCGTCCTGAACGCTGGTCCGCAGAGCAAATCCAGGAAGAACATCAATTTGCGCTGGATCTCCTGAGCGATGACGTTCCTGTTGCCGCGCCGCTCGCTTTCGACAACCAAACCTTGCTGACCCATCAAGGGTTTTATTATGCGGTCTTCCCAAGTGTAGGTGGACGCCAGTTCGAAGCGGATAACCTGGATCAAATGGAATGGGTTGGCCGCTATCTTGGGCGCCTGCATCAAACAGGCCGTAAGGCGTTGTTCGCACATCGTCCGGATATAGGGGTGAAGGAGTATCTACTTGAGCCTCGCCAGGTTTTTGAAGATTGTGTGCTTATCCCAGCCTCGTTGAAAGACAGTTTCCTGCGTGCTGCCGATCAACTTATCGAAGCCGTCATGGGGCAGTGGCATAATCGCTTCACCAATCTGCGCTTACACGGAGATTGTCATGCCGGGAATATTCTCTGGCGCGATGGTCCGTTGTTTGTGGATCTGGATGACGCCCGCAATGGCCCTGCGATTCAGGATCTCTGGATGTTGTTGCATGGCGATAAAGCCGAGCAGCGCATGCAGCTTGAGATGATTATCGAAGCCTACGAAGAATTCTGCGAATTTGATACGGCAGAACTGAGCCTTATTGAACCGCTTCGTGCTATGCGCCTGGTTTACTACCTGGCGTGGATTATCCGTCGCTGGGATGACCCCGCTTTCCCCAAAAATTTCCCGTGGTTAACCGGGGAAGATTACTGGCGCGATCAGACAACGACTTTTCTTGGGCAGGTAAAGGCGTTGCAAGAACCGCCTCTACAATTAATGCCGATTTATTAATGTGTGACACATCCTGGAGAGATTTAATCATGAAGAAAATTTGGCTGGCGCTGGCAGGAATGATTCTGGCTTTTAGTGCTTCGGCAGCACAATTTACCGATGGTAAACAGTACACCACGCTCGACAAACCCGTTGCTGGTGAACCACAAGTTCTGGAATTTTTCTCATTCTATTGCCCGCACTGTTACGACTTTGAACATGTATGGCATGTTGCGGATGCTGTAAAACAGAAGTTGCCGGAAGGCACTAAAATGACGAAATACCATGTTGAGTTCCTTGGCCCGTTGGGTAAAGAGATGACTCAGGCATGGGCTGTCGCAATGGCTCTGGGCGTAGAAGATAAAATCACTGCACCGATGTTTGAGGCTGTACAGAAAACGCAAACCGTTCAGTCTGTTGCTGATATCCGCGATGTCTTCATCAAAGCCGGCGTCAAAGGTGAGGAGTACGATGCAGCGTGGAACAGCTTTGTCGTTAAATCACTGGTTGCCCAACAAGAGAAAGCCGCTGCCGATCTGCAGTTACAAGGTGTTCCGGCCATGTATGTTAACGGCAAATATCAGTTGAATATGCAAGGTATGGATACCAGCAGCATGGATATTTTCGTGCAGCAATACGCTGACACTGTTCGATATCTTGTTGAGAAGAAGTAATAACGTTAACGCCGGTCATTGACCGGCGTTGTTATATTCACGTTTGATGGCGTCAATTTGCTGGTCTTTCTTGCTCCATAGCGCATTTAGCCACTGCTGAAAACCGCGCTTAAAGTTCTTATCATTAACGTAATCGCCATGCAGGTCATCGTTAACGGGCAATAAATTTACGCGAACGACAATACGCGTTAACTTCCCACTTAACATATCAAAAAAAGGTTTTTTGTCGTTTTCAGGATAGCAGAGCGTTACATCAAGCAATTTATCGAATTGCTTTCCCAGTACGCCCAGGGCCATCGCTATCCCTGCTGCTTTAGGGGGAAGCAGATTATTGAATGCCGACCGTGTCTCGATACGTTTTTCATCGGTGAAGCGTGAACCCTCAACGAAATTCACAATGGTTGTCGGATGGAGACGAAACTTCTCGCAGGAACGGCGCGTGGTCTCTACATCTTTACCGCGACGCTCAGGATGACGTATCAGATAACCCCGCGAATAGCGGCGCATAAACGGCATATCCAGCGCCCAGCAGGCCAGGCCAATAAAAGGGACCCAGGCCAATTGTTGCTTAAGAAAGTATTTATTCATCGGGATATGTTTGCGGAAAAGCACGCACAGCACCACGATATCAGCCCAACTGTGATGGTTACAGATTAGCAGGTACCAGTTCTTTTTATTGAGTCCCTCAAGGCCTTGAATATCCCACTGGAGATGAGGGTTAAGCTGCAGCAGCCAGGCCAGCCCTTCACACCAGCAATACATCATAAAATTACAAAATGCAGAGATAGCGCGCCACAGTACCGGAATCGGCAGTAATAGCTTAATGATACCGGCGATAATGATCGGTACAGAGCAGAAGATAGTCACCAGGATGGTGAGTATGACACTCAATACCAGAGTGCACACAACGAGCAGTCTCGACATAATTATATTATTCAAAAGGTTAATCAAAGCATGGGCATCACAGAGCATGCAAGGTGCTGATCTTACCAGAAAACACCTGGCATGATGGGGTAAAGGTTAGTCTTAGCGTGCGGTCGTTATACGTTGTGCTAAATCAAATTACATTTTCTTATATCCACATGGAGCAAATAGTCACCAAAAAGCAATAATGATCACTTATCTTTTTTTAATTGTTTGAAAATAAAGGAAACTTACTTTTCTGCGATCGAGAAAAATGCACAATAATCCAGTCCTTGAGAAATAATGCACAAACTTATCCACAGGATGATGGGGTATTTGATCGTCCAGATCGTGAAATCTTTTTCGGCAAATGCGGTGAAAAACTGATGTTTTCGCCCGTCTGTGGCATCCTTTAGCCATAAATTAATAAACAGGCACGGACATTATGGTTCAGATCCCAGAAAACCCACTTATCCTTGTTGACGGTTCCTCTTATCTCTATCGCGCATACCATGCGTTTCCCCCGTTGACCAACAGTGCAGGCGATCCTACTGGCGCTATGTATGGCGTCCTGAATATGCTGCGGAGTTTGATCCTGCAGTATCAGCCGACACATGCCGCAGTGGTGTTTGATGCGAAGGGCAAAACGTTCCGTGACGAACTGTTTGAGCACTATAAATCCCACCGTCCGCCAATGCCGGACGATCTGCGCGCGCAGATCGAGCCGCTGCATGAAATGGTTAAAGCGATGGGGTTACCGCTACTGGCTGTTTCGGGCGTAGAGGCTGACGATGTGATAGGCACTCTGGCGCGTGAAGCCGAAAAAGCAGGGCGTCCGGTCTTGATCAGTACAGGCGATAAAGACATGGCTCAGTTAGTGACGCCAGGAATTACGCTTATCAACACCATGACCAATACTGTCCTGGGGCCAGAAGAGGTCGTCACTAAATACGGCGTGCCGCCGGAGTTGATCATCGATTTCCTCGCCTTAATGGGCGACTCTTCGGACAACATCCCCGGTGTTCCTGGTGTGGGCGAAAAAACCGCTCAGGCGTTGTTACAAGGGCTTGGTGGCCTGGATACGCTGTACGCCGAACCGGAAAAGATTGCCGAACTCTCATTCCGTGGCGCCAAAAATATGGCGGCGAAGCTGGAGCAGAATAAAGAGGTGGCTTACCTCTCTTACCAGCTGGCGACCATTAAAACCGATGTTGAGCTGGAGTTGACCTGTGAACAACTGGAAGTTCAACAACCCGCTGCGGATGCGCTACTCGACCTGTTTAAAAAGTATGAATTTAAGCGCTGGATTACGGATCTGGAGGGCGGTAAATGGCTCCAGGCAAAAGGCGCAAAACCGGCCGCTAAGCCGCAAGAAACGGTTGTCGTTGAAGCTGAGGCCGACGTGCCTGCAGCCATACTGTCATTTGATAACTACGTCACTATCCTTGATGAGGACGTGTTAAACGAGTGGATTGCGAAACTCAAAAAAGCGGCGGTGTTTGCTTTCGATACCGAAACGGACAGCCTGGATAACATCAGCGCTAATCTGGTGGGACTTTCGTTTGCGATCGAACCTGGCGTAGCCGCTTATGTCCCGGTAGCGCATGACTACCTGGATGCGCCAGCGCAGATTTCGCGTGATCGGGCACTCGAATTACTGAAAGACCTGCTTGAAGATGAGAAGGCCCTGAAAGTTGGCCAGAACCTCAAATATGACCGTGGCATTTTGCAGAATTACGGTATTGAGCTGCGCGGTATTGCCTTTGACACCATGCTGGAATCCTACACGCTGGATAGTGTCGCTGGCCGTCACGATATGGACAGCTTGTCTGATCGCTGGTTAAAGCATAAAACCATTACATTTGAAGAAATTGCGGGTAAAGGCAAAAACCAGCTGACGTTTAACCAGATCGATCTTGAGCAGGCAGGGCGCTATGCCGCAGAAGATGCGGACGTTACGCTGCAACTGCACCTTAAGATGTGGCCGGAACTGCAAAAGAATGCAGGTCCGTTAAATATCTTCCAGAACATTGAGATACCGCTGGTGCCGGTGCTTTCACGCGTAGAGCGTAACGGCGTTAATATCGATCCTGCGGTACTGCACAAACATTCTGAGGAAATTACCCTGCGTCTGGCGGAGTTAGAGAAAAAGGCCCATGAAATCGCAGGTGAACCTTTTAACCTTTCCTCGACCAAACAACTGCAGACGATTCTCTTTGAGAAACAGGGCATCAAACCGCTTAAGAAAACGCCTGGCGGCGCACCGTCAACGTCGGAGGAAGTGCTGGAAGAGCTGGCCCTGGATTACCCACTGCCGAAAGTCATTCTTGAGCACCGTGGCCTGGCGAAACTGAAGTCGACTTACACCGATAAGCTGCCGCTGATGATTAATCCAAAGACCGGACGCGTACACACGTCCTATCACCAGGCGGTCACGGCGACCGGGCGTTTGTCTTCCACCGATCCGAACTTACAAAACATTCCGGTGCGTAATGAGGAAGGCCGACGTATTCGTCAGGCGTTTATCGCTCCAAAAGACTACGTCATTGTTTCCGCTGACTACTCGCAAATTGAATTGCGTATTATGGCGCATCTGTCACGGGATAAAGGTCTGCTCTCTGCCTTTGCCGAAGGGAAGGATATCCATCGGGCAACGGCAGCCGAAGTGTTTGGCTTACCGCTGGAAAGGGTGTCGAACGAGCAGCGACGCAGCGCGAAAGCCATTAATTTCGGTTTGATTTATGGCATGAGCGCGTTTGGCCTCTCTCGCCAGCTCAACATTCCGCGTAAAGAGTCGCAGAAGTACATGGACCTCTATTTCGAGCGCTACCCGGGCGTCCTGGAATATATGGAGAATACCCGCGCCCAGGCGAAAGAAAAAGGCTATGTCGAAACCCTGGAAGGGCGTCGTCTCTATCTTCCGGACATCAAATCCAGCAACGCGGCGCGTCGTGCCGGTGCGGAACGTGCGGCTATCAACGCGCCGATGCAGGGTACGGCAGCAGACATTATCAAACGCGCAATGATTGCGGTTGATGCGTGGCTGCAAACGGAGAAACCGCGCGTGAAAATGATCATGCAGGTACACGATGAACTGGTGTTCGAAGTGCATAAAGATGATGTGGATGCGGTATCGCAAAAGATCCACGAGCTGATGGAAAGCAGTACCAAACTGGATGTGCCGCTGCTGGTGGAAGTCGGTAGCGGGCAAAACTGGGATCAAGCGCACTAAGTACTGGTCACATAAGCTTCTTTTTATGTAAGTAAGCAACATAACCAGTACATTTTGTGACGATCATTCATATTCCCTATGTAAAGATTGAAAATAAACTACAAAAAATGCTTTGTCCGTGACCAAAAAGGGAGTAGAGTTAAAGACGTAGGGTACAGAGGTAAGATGTTCTATCTTTCAGACCTTTTACTTCACGTAATCGGATTTGGCTGAATATTTAGCCGCCCCAGTCAGAAATGACTGGGGCGTTTTTTATTGTACTCGTCATACTTCAAGCTGCATGTGCGTTGGCTTTCCTCGCTCACCCCAGTCACTTACTGGAGTAAGCTCCTGAGGATTCGCTGCGTCGCCGCCTTCCTGCAACTCGAATTATTTAGAGTAGTAGCGAAAAAAGCGCGGGCGAATGCCGCGCTATATCTGAAAGGATCAGGCTTCTGCGTCTTCTTCGACAACCGGTGGAAGGTCGTTGAACCAACTGTCGAGCTTCTGACGAAGTTTATCCACACCCTGTTTTTTCAATGATGAAAATGCTTCAACCTGCACGTCGCCATTAAAGGCAATCACTGCTTCGCGCACCATATTAAGCTGCGCCTTACGTGCGCCGCTGGCCAGCTTATCCGCCTTTGTCAGCAGGACCAGCACCTGAATATTGCTCTCCACTGCCCACTCGATCATTTGCTGATCAAGATCTTTCAGGGGATGGCGAATATCCATCAGTATTACCAGACCTTGCAGACACTGGCGTTTTTCCAGGTATTCACCGAGCGCGCGCTGCCATTTGCGCTTCATCTCTTCTGGCACTTCGGCGTAACCGTAACCCGGTAAGTCCACCAGGCGTTTGCCTTCGGCCACTTCGAAGAGGTTAATCAGCTGCGTACGTCCGGGCGTTTTGGATGTGCGAGCCAGGCTTTTCTGATTTGTCAGGGTATTAAGCGCGCTGGATTTCCCGGCGTTGGAGCGGCCAGCAAAAGCCACTTCGATACCGGTATCGGCGGGTAAGTGGCGAATATCAGGCGCACTGGTGACAAAATGCGTCTGTTGGTAGTTCCAGTTAGTCAAATTGGTCGTCTCCGTAATCTCGGCATGGGGGGATTATACCTGAACCCACGTAAAAGACTGTTTTTCTCGTTAACGGTGATCCGCCAGAAAATATCCTTTTTATCTGTAGGATATTTGCCATAAAGCTTATGCGAATTTTCAGAGAAGTTGCAGGGTCATAAAAATGTAAATCAATGAAAAAAAAGGTTTTGTTATTAGAGAATTTTCTGAATTTGTATTTTTGGGGCGCTTTGTTGCTTGTGCGTTTCAATTAAGCAGGTAAAGTATTTACAAAGGCGAGGAAGCCTGGGGGATGAAGACTTAAGGATTGAGGGGTCAGGAGCGCCAGGAGGCGAAGACCAGGAAACTGCCTGGATGGCAGTCTTAAAAGGAATAAAGGACCATAACACGGAACGTGACGTGCTAAGGGAAAAACAGGGTGTGTTGTAAGCAAACAGGGAACGTAGTACCCATTGAGGGTTGAGGGTCAGAAAAAAAGGCGACAGATTACTCTGTCGCCTTTTTTCTTTGCTTGCTTTCTGCTAGATTCCGCCGCAATTCTATACTGAATAAAACCATCTAAGCCGACTATCATGAAAAAACCTTCGACCACTCCGCGCGGCAAAACACCTGGCAAAGCGCACCGTAAATCACGTGAAGAACTCAACCAGGAAGGGCGTGACCGTAAGCGCGATAAAAAGCACCGTGGCAATGCGGCCGGTAGCCGTGCAAGCGGTGCAAGCGCGTCCTCTGGCTCAGGAAAAGGCGCTTCTCAGGCCGATCCGCGCGTTGGCAGCAAGAAACCGATTCCACTGGGTGCGACCGAGCCCCAGGTCAAAAAGCAGCACAAACCAAAGAGCGAGAAACCTATGCTTTCACCGCAAGCTGAACTGGATCTGCTGGAGAACGATGAGCGCCTGGACGCGTTGCTGGAACGACTTGAAGAGGGCGAATCCCTGAGCGCTGAAGAGCAAAGCTGGGTAGACGCTAAACTTGACCGCATTGATGAATTAATGCAGCAACTCGGCCTCTCCTACGATGATGACGAAGAAGAAGAGGAAGAAGGCCGCGAAGACATGATGCGCTTGCTCAAAGGCGGCAATTAACGGTCAGGTATGGGCCTGCCTGTCCTGCTTATAACCCTTCCGGTTATATGTTATCTGGTGTGGTTATTCGTTAAACTACAGCGGTTGTCGCGGCGCAAACTGTGGCTGCGCAACCGGCTTATGACCCGAAATGAGGTCAGGCCGGGCCGCCGTACCCGCCAGCGGCGTTATCGGAAGGAGTGAGCATGTCTGAGCAACTAATTGACTGGGATCTGGCCCTTATCCAGAAATATAACTATTCCGGGCCGCGCTACACGTCATATCCCACCGCGCTGGAGTTTTCCGCTGACTATGGCGAAGAAAATTTTCATAGCGCCGTCGCACGTTATCCAGAACGACCATTGTCACTGTATGTGCACATTCCGTTTTGCCATAAGCTTTGTTATTTCTGCGGCTGCAATAAGATTGTTACGCGCCAACAACACAAAGCTGACCACTATCTGGATGCCCTGGAACAAGAGATTATCCACCGCGCACCGCTGTTCGCCGATCGTCGCGTCAGCCAGCTTCACTGGGGCGGTGGTACGCCAACCTACCTGAATAAAGCGCAAATCAGCCGCCTGATGGGCTTACTGCGTGGCCATTTTCAGTTCGATGTGGATGCGGAAATCTCTATTGAAGTGGATCCGCGTGAAATTGAGCTGGATGTCCTGGATCATTTACGATCGGAAGGCTTTAATCGCCTGAGCATGGGGGTGCAGGACTTTAATAAAGAGGTCCAGCGGCTGGTTAACCGTGAGCAGGACGAGTCCTTCATCTTTGCGCTGATTAAACGTGCGCGCGACATTGGTTTCACCTCGACCAATATTGATTTGATTTATGGTTTGCCGAAACAGACGCCGGAAAGTTTTGCCTTCACCCTGAGTCGGGTGGCAGAACTGAGTCCCGATCGCCTGAGTGTGTTTAACTACGCCCATCTTCCCACTCTGTTTGCGGCCCAGCGTAAAATCAAAGACGCGGATCTGCCGTCTGCACAACAGAAACTGGATATCCTGCAACAGACCATTGTTTCGCTGACCGACGCCGGTTATCAGTTCATCGGTATGGACCATTTTGCCCGTCCTGATGATGAGCTGGCGGTAGCCCAGCGTGAGGGGGTTCTGCACCGCAACTTCCAGGGCTATACCACCCAGGGCGATACCGATCTGTTAGGGATGGGCGTTTCGGCCATCAGCATGATTGGCGACAGTTACGCGCAGAATCAGAAAGAGTTAAAAGCCTATTACCAACAGGTAGACGAAACCGGCAATGCTTTGTGGCGCGGGATTGCGCTGACCCGTGACGACTGTATTCGTCGTGACGTGATAAAAGCGCTTATTTGCCATTTCCGTCTCGATTTTAGCCGTGTTGAGAATCAGTGGGATCTGCGCTTCAACGACTACTTTGCCGAAGATCTGAAACTGCTTAAGCCGCTGGCGAATGATGGGCTGGTGGAGATTAACGAGCAGGGTATTGAAGTAACGGCGAAAGGGCGCTTATTAATTCGCAATATTTGCATGTGTTTTGATGTATACCTGCGCCAGAAAGCGCGCATGCAGCAGTTCTCAAGGGTGATTTAAGCGGTTTCCCCGGCGGCGATGCGCTGGCCGGGGATATCAGACCGTGACCTGATAAGCGAAGCGCCAGCAGGCGCTTAGCTAAATAGCCCAAACAGCGCGGCGCACAATACGGCAGCGACGGCGGCTTGTGGCGTGTGGCTGGCGGCGGCGCTAACGCCTGCGCTGCTCGACACGATGTTGATAAGTGATTCCAGCATGATGACCTCCCCGTGGACGGGCAAGATCATACTGAACCCATCGGAACAGTAAAGCGCAAAATTGCAGCAATTTGCGCTCGCTATTCAATCTTTACAATTAGCTGGAATATTACTCCATTCCCAGCTCTTTGAGCTTACGCGTCAGGGTGTTACGCCCCCATCCCAGTAAACGTGCTGCTTCTTGTTTATGCCCCTGCGTATGACGTAATGCAGTCGTCAACAAGGTCCGTTCCATCTCCGGTTGCGCTTCGGAAAGCAGGTTTTGATGACCGGAACGTAATGCTCTGTCGGCCCATTGTGCCAACAGGGTTGCCCAGCTATCCGGCAGCGACTGCCCCGTACTGCTTTCCGGGATCGTGGTTTCAAACAATTCAGCCGGTAAATCCTGAATCAGGACTTCCTGTCCGGCAGCCATCACGGTTAACCAACGGCAGGTGTTCTCCAGTTGGCGTACGTTACCCGGCCAGGCCAGGCGAGTGAGTGCCGCTTCGGTTTCCGGATGCAATTGCTTTGCTTCGACGCCCAGCTCACGGGCTGCGACCTGTAGAAAATGACGCGCCAGACGGGGGATATCTTCGCGACGTTCACGCAGCGGCGGAAGGTGCACGCGGATAACGTTCAGGCGGTGGAATAAATCCTCGCGGAATTTTCCTTCCTGCACGCGCAACTCCAGGTTCTGGTGCGTAGCGGCAATGATGCGTACATCGACCTTCACCGGCGCATAACCACCGACACGGTAGAACTGTCCATCGGCCAGAACGCGCAACAGACGGGTTTGTACGTCCAGCGGCATATCGCCGATTTCATCGAGGAACAGCGTACCGCCATCGGCCTGTTCGAAACGACCCTGACGTATGGTATTGGCGCCGGTAAACGCCCCTTTCTCATGGCCAAACAGCTCAGATTCAATCAAATCTTTTGGGATGGCCGCCATGTTCAGCGCAATGAAAGGCGCTTTCACCCGCGGGCTATGGCGATGCAGCGCGTGGGCGACCAGCTCTTTACCGGTACCGGACTCACCGTTGATTAAGACGCTGATAGACGAGCGAGACAGACGGCCAATGATGCGAAAGACATCCTGCATCGCAGGCGCTTCACCAATAATATCGGTGGTTGGCCCGCTAACCTGCACATTACGCGGTTGCTGCTGTTCCTGATAATGGCTGATGGCACGTTCAACCAACGCCACCGCTTCGTCAATATCAAAGGGCTTTGGCAGATAATCAAACGCCCCTTGCTGATACGCGCTGACTGCCGCATCCAGGTCGGAATGCGCGGTCATAATGATGACCGGAAGCATCGGGTGGCGCTGTTTGATTTGCTTTAGCAAGGCAAGACCATCCATACCGGGCATGCGAATATCCGACAACAGCACGTCCGGCGTTTTGGTGGTCAGCGCATCAAGCACTTCATTTGCGTTTTCAAACGTTGTACAGCTCAAACCTGCCCCGGTGAGCGCGCGTTCAAGCACCCAACGGATGGAGCTATCGTCATCAACGATCCAGACTATCCCTCGTTGCATAAACACCTCTATTTCCGAATAGGCAGGAACACCGAGAACTCGGTATGGCCTGGCCAACTGGTGAATTCAATTTTGCCAGAATGTTGATCAATCAAACTTCGAGCGATAGATAACCCTAAGCCAGTACCACCTTCACGTCCGCTCACCATCGGGTAAAACAGCGTGTCCTGCAGGTTTGACGGAATACCTGGTCCGTTATCTTCCACATCAATACGTGCCGCAAGGCGATAGCGAACGCCGTGCAGAGTGAGCTGAAACGCGGTACGAGTACGCAGAATAATTTCGCCGCCCTCAGGTCCCAGCGCCTGTAGCGCGTTGCGAACAATGTTCAGCAGCACCTGCTCAATCTGGTCGGGATCGTGTGCCAGCTCAGGCAGACTTGGGTCATAGTCGCGGACCAGGGTGACGTTATCAGGCAATTCCATCGACACCAGCTTCACGACGCGTTCAGCGACTTTGTGTATGCTTTCTGTTACGTGCATACCGGGCTGTTGAGGCCCAAGCAGTCGGTCCACCAGGTTACGCAGACGATCGGCCTGTTCAATGATGACTTTGGTGTACTCCAGCAATGAAGGGTCAGGCAGGGCTTTGCTTAAGAGCTGCGCCGCACCACGTAAGCCTCCGAGCGGATTTTTGATTTCATGCGCCAGGCCGCGTACCAGATCGCGTGCTGCCACTTGCTGAGCATGCTGGAGTTGTTCCTGGCTCAGTCGTCGCTGATTGTCCATCGGCGCCATCTCCAGCAGGATGAGCCCCTCAGGCAACCGTTGCGCCGTTAACGAGAGAATATGTGAGCGCCCGTCGATAACGAGGGTCACTTCATTGTCCGTAAAGCCTTGTCCAGCATCGAGACTTTCCCGCATCAGAACGATATTGAGCGAGAAATAGCTCAGCAGGTCCGGCAACGGCGTACCGAATAATTTACGGGAACTTTGCGCCAGAAGTTGCTGCGCCGCCGGGTTGGCGTAATGTACCGCCAGTTCGTCATCAACCAGCAAGATGCTATTGATTAAAGAATTGAGGATCTGCCCAGCATCGGGCAACGAGCCACTTGCCATCCAGCAGTCTCCCAAAGATTGCACTATTTTAGTGCAGTATAGCGTTTTATAAGTAAATAAGGCGGTAATTCAGGTTGTTGGTGGAGAAAAAAGCCCATCCTGGGATGGGCTGAAAGTTTCCACGGCAACAAAACTCCTGATGTCTTTCGCGCCGCAGCTGTGTTGGCTGCCCTCAGTCACCCGAATCACTTAGTTCATTAAGCTCATCGGGCTTCTTTAGGTTGCCGCCTTGCTGCGACATAAAATCCATCGGATTTAAATTATTAAACGCTGTAGTACAGCTCGAACTCTACCGGGTGCGGCGTCATGCGTACGCGGTCGTTTTCTTCGATACGCAGTGCGATGTAAGCATCGATTGCGTCGTCGGTGAATACGCCACCCGCAGTCAGGAACTCGCGGTCTTCGTTCAGGCAGTTCAGTGCTTCTTCCAGAGAACCTGCAACCTGCGGGATTTCTTTCGCTTCTTCAGCTGGCAGGTCATACAGGTTTTTGTCCATCGCTTCGCCCGGATGGATCTTGTTCTTGATACCATCAAGGCCAGCCATCAGCAGCGCTGCGAAGCACAGGTACGGGTTAGCAGCCGGATCCGGGAAACGCACTTCGATACGACGTGCTTTCGGGGATGCAACCACCGGGATACGGATGGAAGCAGAACGGTTACGGGCAGAGTAAGCCAGCATTACCGGTGCTTCGTAACCCGGGACCAGACGTTTGTAGGAGTTGGTGGTCGGGTTAGACAGGGCGTTAATCGCTTTAGCGTGTTTGATTACGCCGCCGATGTAGTACAGCGCCTGCTCAGACAGACCCGCATATTTGTCGCCAGAGAACAGGTTTACGCCGTTCTTGGACAGAGACATGTGGCAGTGCATACCGGAACCGTTATCACCGAACATGGGTTTCGGCATAAAGGTTGCCGTTTTGCCGAAGCGGTGAGCAACGTTGTGAACCACATATTTGTAGATCTGAATTTCGTCCGCTTTTTTGGTCATGGTGTTGAAGCGGGTTGCCACTTCGTTCTGACCAGCAGTGGCGACTTCGTGGTGATGAGCTTCAACAACCAGGCCCATCTCTTCCATGACCAGACACATGGTAGAACGCAGGTCTTGTGCGGAATCCACTGGCGGAACCGGGAAGTAACCACCTTTAACAGCCGGACGGTGACCTTTGTTACCGCCTTCGTATTTGGTGGAGGAGTTCCATGCGCCTTCGATATCATCGATAGCAACATGGGAACCTGAAATTGAGCTGCCGAAACGTACGTCGTCGAACAGGAAGAATTCTGGCTCAGGCCCGAACAGCACAGTGTCTGCGATGCCCGTTGCGCGCAGGTATTCTTCAGCGCGTTTTGCGATGGAGCGCGGGTCGCGATCGTAGCCCTGCATGGTGCCCGGTTCAAGGATATCGCAACGGATGATCAGAGTCGGTTCTTCGTAGAACGGGTCAATGACAGCGGTAGAGGCGTCCGGCATCAGTACCATGTCAGATTCGTTAATGCCTTTCCAGCCACCAATCGAGGAGCCATCAAACATTTTGCCTTCTTCAAAGAAGTCAGCATTAACCTGATGAGCTGGGATCGTGACGTGCTGCTCTTTACCTTTAGTGTCGGTGAAGCGCAAATCAACAAACTTGACTTCGTGCTCGTTCAGCATCGTCAAAACGTGTTCAGCGGACATACTTAAACTCTCCCGGATTTATCATTGTCGTCGTGGTAACGAGGTCTACAATTACGGCGCTAACCTGTCGTTGTTGCCATGAAAAAGATAAAGCGAAATCTATGCCAACTTTTAAATGTCACTAAAAAGGCGCTATTATGCGCACCATAGTGCAAAAGGGCTGCACCATGATGGTTACGTTGCACTAATTCAGTGCCTGAATGTGAACATCAAGCACCGAATTGGTGCAACTTGCGTTGAGCAGCCCAATTTCGCTTCGTGAAAATGATCACAAAGCAACCCTGCAATCCTTGTTTGCGGGGGATGTTTGTGATCCTGTTTTGTAGTGCGATTAATCCGTGTACAATAACGCGCTATTTCTAAATGCCTGAGGCAAAGTTGTGATCGAAAATCTGCGTAACATCGCCATCATCGCGCACGTTGACCATGGTAAAACTACCCTGGTCGATAAGCTGCTGCAGCAATCCGGTACGTTTGATGCGCGTGCCGAAACTCAAGAGCGAGTGATGGACTCCAACGATTTGGAGAAAGAGCGTGGGATTACCATCCTGGCTAAAAACACCGCTATCAAATGGAATGATTACCGTATCAACATCGTTGATACCCCGGGGCACGCCGACTTCGGTGGTGAAGTTGAACGTGTCATGTCCATGGTAGATTCCGTTCTGTTGGTCGTTGATGCAATGGATGGTCCGATGCCGCAGACGCGCTTCGTGACCAAAAAAGCCTTTGCTCACGGCCTGAAACCCATTGTTGTTATCAACAAAGTTGACCGTCCGGGCGCGCGTCCTGATTGGGTTGTTGACCAGGTATTTGACCTGTTCGTTAACCTCGACGCTACTGACGAGCAGCTGGACTTCCCTATCGTTTACGCCTCTGCGCTGAACGGTATCGCGGGTCTGGATCACGAAGATATGGCGGAAGACATGACCCCGCTGTATCAGACTATCGTTGATCGTGTACCGGCACCGAACGTTGACCTTGATGGCCCGCTGCAGATGCAAATCTCCCAGTTGGACTACAACAACTACGTTGGCGTTATCGGTATCGGCCGCATCAAACGCGGTAAAGTGAAACCGAACCAGCAGGTCACTATCATTGATAGCGAAGGCAAAACGCGTAACGGTAAAGTCGGTAAAGTTCTGACCCACCTGGGTCTTGAGCGTATTGAGAGCGACATCGCGGAAGCAGGCGACATTATCGCGATCACCGGTCTCGGCGAGCTGAACATCTCTGACACCATTTGCGATACGCAGAATGTTGAAGCGTTGCCGGCGCTGTCTGTTGATGAGCCGACCGTAACCATGTTCTTCTGCGTAAACACCTCTCCGTTCTGCGGTAAAGAAGGTAAGTACGTTACCTCTCGTCAGATCCTTGACCGCCTGAACAAAGAGCTGGTGCACAACGTTGCACTGCGCGTTGAAGAAACCGAAGACGCTGATGCGTTCCGCGTTTCTGGTCGTGGTGAGCTGCACCTGTCTGTACTGATCGAGAACATGCGTCGTGAAGGTTTCGAGATGGCGGTTTCCCGTCCGAAAGTTATCTTCCGCGAAATCGATGGCCGTAAACAAGAGCCGTTCGAAAACGTAACGCTGGACGTCGAAGAGCAGCACCAGGGTTCTGTGATGCAGGCTCTGGGTGAGCGTAAAGGCGACCTGAAAAACATGAATCCAGATGGCAAAGGCCGCGTACGTCTCGACTACGTGATCCCAAGCCGTGGGCTTATCGGCTTCCGTTCAGAATTCATGACCATGACCTCCGGTACCGGTCTGCTGTACTCCACTTTCAGCCACTACGACGACATTCGTCCGGGCGATGTGGGCCAGCGTCAGAACGGTGTTCTGATCTCCAACGGCCAGGGTAAAGCAGTTGCGTTTGCACTGTTCAGCCTGCAGGACCGCGGTAAGCTGTTCCTGGGCCATGGCGCAGAAGTTTACGAAGGCCAGATCATCGGTATTCACAGCCGTTCTAACGACCTGACGGTAAACTGCCTGACCGGTAAGAAACTGACCAACATGCGTGCGTCCGGTACTGACGAAGCAACGGTTCTGGTTCCGCCGGTTAAGATGACCCTGGAGCAGGCTCTGGAGTTTATCGATGATGACGAACTGGTAGAAGTGACCCCGACCTCTATCCGTATTCGTAAACGTCACCTGACGGAAAACGATCGTCGTCGCGCTAACCGTGGTTCTAAAGAAGACTAATCTTCTTTCTTCACGGATATGTGATGCCGGGCTGGTCTCATGGCCAGCCGGAAAAAAAGCCGCTGATATCAGCGGCTTTTTCTTTTGCAGATTGTGTACCGCCTGATGAACAAGGTCTGCTTTTATCGTCACCAATTCAGAGCTCTATCCTCGTCACATTCCTGTCGCCCGTCTGAGCGGGCGAACTACTCAACTCCTGACTTTCCCGCTACAGTTAACTTTCCACGGAAAATAAGGAGAGAGAGATGCTCTATATCTTTGATTTGGGTAACGTGATCGTTGATATCGACTTCAATCGGGTGCTGGGCGTATGGAGTGACTTCAGTCGTGTGCCGCTTGCAACGCTCAAACAAAGCTTCACGATGGGCGAAACTTTTCAGCTTCATGAGCGGGGTGAAATCAGTGATGAAGATTTTGCCAAAGCGCTGTGTGAAGAGATGTCCATGTCGTTAAGTTTTGAGCAATTTGCAACGGGCTGGCAGGCGGTTTTTGTCTCCCTGCGTAAGGACGTTATCAGCATCATGAAACAACTGCGCGAGCAAGGGCACCGCGTTGTCGTGCTCTCAAATACCAACAGCCTTCACACCACCTATTGGCCGGATCAATACCCGGAAATTTTGGCCGCCGCCGACCACGTTTATCTTTCGCAAGATATGGGGATGCGTAAGCCGGAAACACGTATCTACCAGCGGGTACTCGAACTGGAAGGCTATAGCGCTGATAATACTGTCTTTTTCGATGATAATGCGAATAATATAGAAGGGGCTAACCAGTTGGGGATTACCAGTATTCTGGTGACGGGTAAGAACACCCTCCCTGACTATTTTGCGAAGCAGTTATGCTGAAATTTATTCGCCATAAAACGAAACACCATACGCGACCCATTTGGTCGTGGCTTAAATTACTCTGGTTGCGCATCGATGAAGACCATATGACAACCCTGGCGGGAAATCTCGCCTATGTTTCCTTGCTTTCATTGGTGCCACTCATTGCCGTTATCTTTGCGTTATTTGCCGCGTTTCCGATGTTTTCTGAGGTTAGCATCCAGCTGCGTCATTTTGTTTTTGCTAATTTTATTCCTACCACCGGCGACGTGATTCAACGTTATATTGAACAGTTTGTTGCCAATTCAAGCAAAATGACTGCCGTTGGGGCATGCGGGCTGGTGGTGACATCATTGCTGTTGATGTATTCCATCGACAGCGCACTGAATTCTATCTGGCGCAGTACGCGCGTTCGTCCGCGGATATACTCCTTTGCTGTCTACTGGATGATCCTGACGCTGGGGCCGCTGCTTGCCGGGGCGAGCCTGGCGATAAGCTCCTATTTGCTCTCTCTGCGCTGGGCCAGCGGACTCAACGGCGCGATAGATAATATGCTGCGCGTTTTCCCGCTCATTTTGTCGTGGATCTCTTTTTGGTTGTTGTACAGCATTGTGCCAACCACGCGCGTGCCCAATCGTGATGCAGTGATTGGTGCTTTTGTCGCCGCTGTGTTGTTTGAAGCGGGAAAAAAAGGGTTTGCGCTTTATATCACCACATTTCCTTCTTACCAGCTCATTTATGGCGTGCTGGCGGTGGTCCCGATTTTGTTTCTGTGGGTCTACTGGACATGGTGTATCGTCTTGCTTGGCGCTGAAATAACTGTCACTCTCGGTGAATATCGACGATTAAAAAAAGCCGCAGAACAAGAAGAAGACTAACCATGATTGCATTGATACAACGTGTATCCCAGGCCAGCGTTACCGTGGCGGGTGAAGTGACGGGTGAAATCGGTCCGGGACTTTTGGTGTTGTTAGGTGTCGAAAGGGAAGATGACGAGCAAAAAGCGAACCGCCTGTGCGAGCGTGTACTGGGGTATCGTATTTTCAGTGACGCTGACGGCAAGATGAACCTCAACGTTCAGCAGTCCGGCGGCAGCGTGCTGGTGGTGTCACAATTTACACTGGCGGCGGATACCGAACGCGGCATGCGTCCTGGTTTTTCCCGGGGCGCCGCGCCGGAAAAAGCGGAAGCATTATATGACTATTTCGTCAGTCGCTGCCGTAGCCAGCAGATAGAAACACAGACTGGACGATTCGCTGCAGATATGCAGGTATCGCTGGTTAATGACGGCCCCGTAACGTTCTGGTTGCAAGTATGAGCCAGCTTGCGGAGTTGCCACGGGTAACAAGAGAGAATACAGCTATGTATCACCTTCGCGTACCGCAAACAGAAGAAGAGCTAGAGCTTTACTACCAGTTCCGTTGGGAGATGCTGCGCAAGCCACTGCATCAGCCGAAAGGTTCCGAACGCGATGCCTGGGATGCCATGGCCCATCATCAAATGGTTGTGGATGAAGAAGGCGAAATCGTTGCCGTTGGTCGGTTATATATCAATGCCGACAATGAGGCTTCGATCCGTTTTATGGCTGTACACCCCTCCGTGCAGGATAAAGGACTCGGCACGCTGATGGCGATGACGCTGGAATCGGTCGCGCGCCAGGAAGGTGTGAAGCGGGTGACCTGTAGCGCACGTGAAGATGCGGTGGAGTTCTTCGCAAAGCTGGGTTTTATCAATGAGGGTGAAATTACCGCCCCGCAAACCACGCCGGTGCGCCATTTTCTGATGATCAAACCCGTGGCGACGCTGGAGGATATTCTGCATCGCGGCGACTGGTGTGGGCAGTTGCAGCAGGCCTGGTATCAGCATATTCCGCTCAGCGAAAAGATGGGCGTGCGTATTCAGCAGTACACAGGACAGAAATTTATCACCACCATGCCGGAAACGGGCAACCAGAATCCGCACCATACGCTGTTTGCCGGAAGCCTGTTCTCACTGGCGACGTTAACGGGCTGGGGGCTTATCTGGTTGATGTTGCGTGAGCGGCATCTGGGGGGGACGATTATTCTTGCTGATGCGCATATCCGCTACAGCACGCCTATCACCGGTAAACCCAGCGCGATTGCCGATCTGGGTTCGCTAAGTGGCGACCTCGACAGACTGGCTCGCGGGCGTAAAGCGCGTGTTCAGTTGCAGGTAGAACTGTTTGGCGACGATAAGCAGGGTGCCTTGTTTGAGGCGGTCTACATCGTGTTACCGGCTAAACCGTATGGCGCTTTTGAAGAAGGCGGCAACGAAGAAGAGTAATTAGCGAGTCCGGCGCCAGGGTCGGACTCGACCCTGGCAACATACAGCTATTCGGCAAAGTAAAACCACGCGGTTTTTATCAAACCATCCTGAACCTCATACACCGCCATATTCTCGATAACCTGCTCGCCAATGCCGTAGATTTTTTCGTGATCGAACACCTTATTCCCCATCACGGTACGGCTGAGTAACTCCGCCCGAAGCGCCGGGTTGTTAAAGCGATGCTGGCTGTAAAACGCGCGCAGCGCTTCCCGACCCCGTGTGGAAGGCGATGTGGCAGGCATGCGCCATGCGGTAAAGTCTTCGCTAAAACAGGCCGTGAACATGTCGATGTCATGGGCGTTATAGGCGGCAAATTGTCTTTCGACGGGCGCAACGATGGACATGGCGTTTCCTTAAGCTGAAAAACGTAATTATCATTTTTACGTTTTTTATTTCAACATGATAGCGTCAACATCCCAACCGCCAGGCCACATCTCTTATCGCCCCACGTGCTGTTTTGCTGATGCCACCAAGCTGAAAGAAGCCGTGAATGACCCCCAGATGGTGCTGACAGGAACACTCCACCCCTTGCTCGGTCATCCGTTGAAACAATGCTTCGCCTTCATCGCAGAGCGGATCATATTCGGCAGTAAGAATATGCACAGGAGGGAGGCCGTTGAAATCATCGCGCCAGAGTGGACTGGCTTCCGGGTGCATTGGATCCGTGTCGCCGAGATAGAGCGCGTAGCCGCTAAGCAGCGCATCACGGGTTATCACATAGTCCTCGCCGTTAGTGGTGTAGCTTTCAAAATAGGCGGTTGCATCGAGCATCGGATAAATCAGGATCAGTTGAGCGGGTTGCCATACCTGCGCCGCTTTAAGACGAAGTGCCGTGACCAGCGCCAGATGGCCACCTGCGCTATCTCCGGCGAGGGTGATTTTTTGCCGATCCACGCCCAGTTCATCGGCGTATTGCCAGATAAGCTGTGCCCCTTTCTGCGCGTCATCATGTGCGGCAGGAAAAGTATGTTCCGGGGCCAGACGATACTGCACCGCAATCACCCGACAGCCGCTATAAAAGGCGAGCTGGCGTAATGGTTTGTCATGAGTGGCAAATTCGCCGCTGATAAAACAGCCGCCGTGGTAATAGACCAGCGTAGGCAATGGGCCCGTTGCCTCAAGCGGGGAGATAACGCGAAATGTCATACCGTTGAGATGGACATCTTTCACATTGACCCGGGTTTCCGTTTCACCCGCCAGCACGGTACTGGCGATGTAGCCTGCTCTCCGTTCATCAATACTTTTGTCCCTCGAGGATGGCCGCCCGGCGGCGATAAACTCCCTGACCAGCTCTGCAATTCCTGTTTCCAGCGCCATTATTGCACCTCTTTTCTGTATATATATCCAGTGTTATAACCTGGATTTACGGCGATGGGAACGGCGATTTTCCGCAGGCGGGTGAAACGGGAAAGCGTCTCGCAAAGATGAAATGCAGGCCGTAAGGCGCCTGTATTAACGCTCAATTTAGATTGCAGAGCGGCGTCTTAATCTGCGTCAGGAATAGGACATGGGGCGGACAGACGCCATAATCCTGGCGACAGCGCAGACGCAGCGTCGTGCACGGGCAATGCGAAATACCTTTGAGTTTACCGGTGTACCGGGAGTGAGTGCGCCCTGGCAACGGCGGCCGGGCGCATTCACAATCTGGCGCAGATAATGACGTTACTCCCCCTCGCCGGGGAAGAGGAATGGATTAATGGAACTGCGGGCGAACCCTTCCTGTTCCATTCGGGCATCGAGTACCAGCGAGGCTAAATCATCGGCAACAGGTTCCACGTTCGGATCTTTTTCCTGATACAGAATCTTAAGATAGGTACCGCAATCGCCGCAGCTTTCGGCTTTGATTGCCGCTTTCTCGTTGTCCAGCGACCAGTAGTGTAAATCGCGTGTCTGCTCGCAGTTGCTGCATTTAACGCGCACCACGTGCCACTCGGTTTCACACAGATTACAGTGCAAATAGCGCAACCCCTGGGTTGTGCCGATATGCACAACGCTGGAAACAGGTATCGAACCGCATACCGGGCAGAACTGACGCTGCTCGCCATATTCCGCCCGGGCTTTGCCGGGGATGAGGCTTGCCATTTGCGACCAGTAGAGGGAAAGCGCAGCCCAAATAAACGGCGCTTTATCACTGCTGACCGAACTAAAATCAGACGCAAACAGCGCGCTGGCCATTTGTTCCAGTTCCTGTTCGGAGGATTTTTCCAGATTTTCAATCACCGCCAGCGCGGGTCCACTCATCTCCGGCTTGAGTTCGGCAATGAGGGAATGCAGCAGTCGGTGCCAGTGCTTGTCGCGCGGCAAAACGTGAATATCCAGTGGCGGTTTGCCCTCGGCGGCGGCCTGTTTGATACGCGCTGTCAGATCGATCTCCAGCGGATGGTCGTACAGCACCACTTCCTGGGCATGGGCGATCAGCGCGGCAAAACGCAGGTAATCACCCAGCGGATTGTGCTCAGCTAACTCGCGCAGGCGCTCCGCCCGGCGGTTATAGAGATTTTTCAGTCTGGGGAATAATAACGGCGGAATGACCTCCGCCGTGCGTTTCTCGCTCTTCTCCAGCTCGTCTTGCGGGATTATGCGAATACTCATGCCGTAATGATTCCTGTCTTATGGCCCTCGCTCAGTATTGATGTAAGGGCGGAATGAATCTATTTATGATAACGGCATTTACGCAGGCAGCCATCCTTATTTAGGGCTATGTTTGAACCTGGTAGCGATATCCAATGCCGTGTACGGTGCGAATCAGTTGTGGGTGGCTGCTGTCCAGCTCAATGACTTTGCGCAGGCGAGAAATATGCTGATCCAGCGTGCGGCTGTTGGGAAAGTAGTCATAGCCCCAGGCGGCATCAAACAACATATCCCGGGTCACCACCTGATTTTTATTACTGTACAGACAGCTTAAAATCCGAACTTCCCTTAGCGTGAGCTCCAGTTTCTGCTCGCCGCGCTTCGCGCACAGTTCGTTGGGAAAAACCGTTAAGTCGCCGAAAGGAAAGCAGAGATTAGGTTGGGGAGCATTGTGGCTTAAGCAACGACGGGCGATAGTTTTTATCCGCGCCCGTAGCTCATGAATGCCAAAAGGCTTGCTGATGTAATCATCTGCCCCGAGTTCCAGCCCCACAACCCGGTCAATTTCTTCATCTTTGGCGGAGAGGAAGACAATCGGGATATGCTCGTTGTGCCGACGAATTTCACGGCACACGGCATAGCCATCCATTTCAGGCATCATAATGTCCAGCAGCACGAAATCGGGCATGTCGCGATGGTAGCTCGTCAGCGCCGCACGACCGTCGGGCGCGGCAATCAGCGTATAGCCCTCCCGTGCAAGAGCATCCACAAGCCCCTGGCGGATATTGGCGTCATCTTCTGCAATCAGTATCTTCATGGTTTCATCCTTGAGGAAGTATCAGGGTAAAACATATGCCGGGGTTTTTCGCCGCGACGCGGATTTCCCCTTGCAGGCGTTGTGCCAGTTGGCGGGCGATAGTCAGACCAATGCCGGTCCCTGAAACACCTTCGGTAATGGACGATTTGACCCGATAAAACGGAAGAAAAATCATCTTAATCTCTTTCTGCGCAATGCCGGGTCCATAATCGCGAACGGCGATTTCAATCTGACCGGATACCGCTTGTGCCTCAATATCAACACGTTTTCCCTGGGCCGCATATTTTTCAGCATTACTCAAAAAATTGCTGATAATTTGCGTGATCATGTCACGATCGCTCCGTAACGTGATATTTCCAGGGCAGGCAATATGAATCTCTATTCCCTTTGCCTGCAGCGCCGGGGTGAAGATATGGGCAATCTCAGTGACAAGTTCTGACATATCCACCTCCCGGATATGCACGTTAGGTGCTCGGGTAAAGGTGAGGATGTTCTGGATAAGGCGGGTTAACCGTTGTCCTTCCTGGGTGATAACGTCCAGATAGCGTCGTTCGTGCGTTTGTTCGTCATCCAGACCTTCGCGTAGCAGTTCAGCGTATAAGGTGATATTGGTCAGCGGGGTTTTGAGTTCATGTGACACCTGGCTGACAAAATCGACCTGTTGTCGGGCGAGACGTGCGGCGCGAGTGTATTCCCGCCACAGTAAATATCCCAGCAGGGCGACACCCGCCAGTAGCAGAACAATTAACGCACAGCCCCAAATCCAGACGTGCCAGAGCGGAGCCTTCACACCATAAATGCTGATTTGCCACGTGGTCAGTGGGTAATCCAGCGTGTGGGAATCCAGAAGTGTTAACTGACTCAGAGTCGCCGGGGCGTTCTGATAAAGCTGGCGGCCATTCTCGGTCACCCTCACTATCAGCTGCGATTCCTGAGTGTCGACCTGAATGTTATTGGCGATGTCCATCATCATCTGCACATAAGAAAGACGAAAGCCGATTACCGCGCTGTCTTTTAGTCGCCAGTAAATAAGCAGCGGCTCCTGCGTTTCGTTGGTAATAAACCATCCGGCCTGCGGCGATTCTTGTTCACCGTGAGCGATATGGCTGGCAAGCTGACTGGGATCGTTGACCAGGGGAGTAAGCTGACGCACCCACTCTTTATCCTCATTGCTTAACAGCTGACGCTCGTCGGGGAAAAGGAGCTGGTTTTTACGCATGATAAAAACGGCAGCAATATCATCGTCGCTCTCTTTTAGTGCGTTGAGCATGGCAGAATCGTCAGGATTGATAAAATCGCTGATGGCGTGAAGACGTGAAGCTTTTTGCTGCAGAAGCCCTTCGATACCGGCAAGTATGCTGGCGGTTTGTGTCCTGGCGAGGGTCTGCGCCTGGTACTGGCGTAGCAAAACTTCATGCTCCAGGGTGCGAAAGCCCAGATACGCAAGCAGGATAAAAAACATCAGCGTGGCAATGAGAAAAATCGGCTTAATTCCGGGCATCCGGCACTCCTTGTGGATCAGTTCGATTTTGAGCTTTGGTTCTTCGTCTTATAACTTTGCTCTTTCAGCGATTTGCGCGATGCCTCTTTGCTTTCAGATTCCATTTTCTCCAGCAACTTGAGGTTTTCCTCCGCGCTTGCCTGCGCTTTCTTTTTGGGTGCGGGAGCGCGGACAGGCAGGGCGTTCAACGCGTTTGCGCTATCCTGTAACACCGCTTTCGCTTCATCCATTTTGCCTTCGTCGATGAGCTTTAAGGCCTGCTCGTTCTGAATGGCTGATTTTTGAATGGCGGAGTCAACGACGACCTCTTCCACCTGTGCTTTTTGCACCTCATCGGCAGACGCGGTATAGCGAATGGCGACGGATTCATCCCAGCGATCTTTTTGGTGGGTGGCCAGATTGTCGTAGCTGACTTTCACTTCGGCCAGCGGCTTACTTTGCGTCGCATCACCTTTGGCCGGAAGCACTTCCAGCATGACATATTTCTCCTGGTTGGCGTAAAGCTGGTTCAGTTTTACGCTCACGGTATTGCCATGGATGTCGCCTTCACGCCCCAGCAGTCGCAACGGTTTTGCGCCATTGTCCACTTTGATTTCTACCATCACATCCTGTGCGACAACGGACATCACATCGCCAAATTCATGAGCGAAGGCTTTTTCCAGCGCGTCAGTGTTTTGCACAAAAACGTGGTTACCGTCGCTGTATTGCGCAATGGCGGCCATCAGATCTTCATTGTAGCCCTCACCAATTCCCATTGTCGTAACGGCAATGCCTTTACGGGCGGCAATTTTGCCCAGTTCCGCCAGTTCGCTGGTGGATGACGGACCCACGTTTGCCTGCCCGTCAGAAAGTAAAATAATGCGATTAACCTGTGCTTTATCGAGATATTTACTGGCTTCTTTAATGCCGCGGCTGACACCGGCAAACAGCGCGGTGCCGCCACGCGGCGTGAGTCGTTCACGAATCTGGCTGATGAGTTTCTCTTTATTATTGAGCTTGCCGGCCGGCACGATGACATCGACAACATCGTCATAAATCACGACAGAGAGCGTGTCCTGGCTACTCAGGGTGTTAACGGCCATCACTGCTGCTTCTGTCGCCTGCTGGATGCGATCGCCGCCCATTGAACCCGAACGGTCAATAACCAGCGCAAGATTAATGGGGCTACGCCTGGTGGCGCTGAGCGGGAACCCTGTCAGGGAGACTTTCAGGTAGTTTTTTTCCTGCACATTTTCCAGCATCACGGGTGAGGCCAGGTCAGATTTGATGGTGACTTTCTGTACGGGTTGCTGCGCACTGGCATTGGCCGTCAGGGCCAGCAGAATGAATGCCAGAGCGGCAAAGAGGTGTTTAAGATTCACGATACGTCTCCTTGTCATAAGAATCGCCTCCATTCTGTTGCGGCCTGGCTCCGGGTTGGTCTGTTATCTGTATTAAGTTGTCAAAAATTTGTCAAAACGTCGCAATCGGGCAAAAAAAAGCGCCGGAGAAAAACGTCTCCGGCGCCCAGTTATGCGTTCATGAACCCTGTGTCCTTACGGCAGGGGCTTATCCTGCTGTTTTTCGCGGACTTCACGGTACCAGCGCGGGTGATGTTTCTTCGCCCACGTTTTAGTGACCCAGCCTTCCACCATGGCGGTTATCGTGCCCTTCACCCACAGTGCGGCGTAGATGTGCACCATAATAACCACAATTAACGCTACGGCGGCAAACGAATGAACCATAATCGCAATTCGAATGACCGGGATAGAGAAAACGGGTGCGAAGTACGGACGCCACATGATGATGCCGCTCACCAGCAACAACACCAGGAAGAGAATCGCCGCCCAGAACACACATTTCTGGCCGAAGTTATAGCGCCCGGTATCCCCCACTTCCTCATTGACGACGATCTTACGAATATTCTTCGCCCAAAAGATATCATCCCGATTGATGAGGTTGTGATGCCAGTAGCGGAAGAACATGATGATGAACGACGCGAACATTACCACCCCAACAAACGGGTGCAGAATGCGTGCCAGCTGCGGCGTACCCAGAATGTGCATCAACCAGTTAAAGGACGGGAAAAAGAATCCCAGCCCGCTCACCGCCGCCAGCACGAAGCAGAAGGCGGTGACCCAATGGTTGATGCGTTCCGGCGCCGTGTAGCGCACGATGGTGTCACGTCTTTTCATTTGCGCACCTCGTCTTTTTCTTCATGCAGATTGTCGTCTTCTTCCTCTGCGCGGTTTGGACCGACACCGACGTAGTGGAAGATACTGGCTGCGAATGTCGCGGCAAAACCCACCGCGGCCAGCGGCTTCCAGATACCTTTCCAGAACTTCACGGTGGCACTGATTTCCGGGTTTTCCGGCAGACCGTGATACAGATTCGGCTTATCGGCATGGTGCAGTACGTACATAACGTGCGTACCGCCGACGCCGGCCGGATCGTACAGGCCCGCATTATCATAACCACGTGTTTTGAGCTCCGCCACGCGTTCGCCTGCCAGCGTTTTCATATCCTCTTTGCTACCGAAGTGGATAGCGCCGGTCGGACACGTTTTTACGCAGGCCGGTTCCTGACCGACGGTAACGCGGTCAACGCACAGCGTACATTTGTAGACGCGATTATCTTCCGGATTCAGGCGCGGTACGTTGAACGGGCAGCCCGCAATGCAGTAGCCGCAGCCGATACACTGTTCAGACTGGAAGTCGACAATCCCGTTGGCATACTGAATGATAGCCCCTTCTGACGGGCACGCCTTCAGACAACCCGGATCGGCGCAGTGCATACAGCCATCTTTGCGGATAAGCCATTCCAGTTTGTCGTTCTGCTCCACCTCGGAAAAACGCATGACCGTCCATGACTTAGCGGTCAGGTCCGCCGGGTTATCGTAAACCCCGACGTTATGTCCCACTTCATCACGAATATCATTCCACTCCGAGCAGGCTACCTGACAGGCTTTACAACCAATACAGGTGGTGACGTCAATAAGCTTCGCCACTTCCTGTTGGTGGTCCCGCGCCTGAGGCGCGGGGGTAAAACCGTTGGTTGCGGAACGACGGATAATATCTTGAGATTGGTAAGCCATAATTCGTCTCCGCTAGACCTTTTCCACATTCACCAGGAACGCCTTAAACTCCGGCGTCTGGGTGTTTGCGTCACCGACAAACGGGGTAAGGGTGTTAGCGATAAAGCCTTTCTTCGCCACGCCTTCATAACCCCAGTGAATGGGAATACCGATGGTATCCACCTCTTTGCCGTGCACGTTCAGTGTCCGAATACGCTTGGTCACCACTGCCTTGGCTTTGATATAGCCGCGGTTGGAGGAGACTTTCACGGTATCGCCCTGGACGATCCCCAGCTTGCCCGCCAGTTTTTCACCGATTTCCACAAACTGCTCCGGCTGTGCGATCGCGTTAAGCAATGCATGCTTGGTCCAGTAGTGGAAGTGTTCGGTCAGACGGTACGTGGTGCCGACATAAGGGAACTTATCCGCTTTACCCATCGCGGCCATGTCGTCTTTAAAGACGCGCGCGGCCGGGTTAGAGACAACATTCGGGTGCAGTGGGTTAGTGCCCAGCGGTGTTTCAAACGGCTCATAATGTTCCGGGAACGGCCCTTCCGCCATCTTATCGATAGCGAACAGGCGGCCCAACCCTTCTGGTTGCATGATAAACGGCCCCGCATCGCTACCCGGTGCGGCAGTGCTGTAATCCGGAATATCCACGCCGCCCCATTTCGCCCCGTCCCATTTCAGAAGCTGGCGATTGGGATCCCACGGTTTACCCTGCGGATCTGCGGAAGCGCGGTTATACAGAATGCGACGGTTTAGCGGCCATGCCCATGCCCAGCCGAGCGTATTGCCAAGGCCTGACGGGTCGGCATTATCGCGTTTGGCCATCTGGTTGCCGTCCGGTGTCCAGCTACCGGCGAAAATCCAGCAGCCGCTGGAGGTGGTGCCGTCGTCACGCAATTGGGCGAACGAACTGAGTTGCTGACCTTTTTTCACCAGAACCGTATTGGTCACCGGATCGATGATATCCGCCAGCGCTTTCCCGTTGCTCTCCATCGCCACCTCTTCCGAAGCCGGTTCGTGTGGTGTGGAGTAGTTCCAGGTCATGCTCAGCACCTGTTCCGGGTTGGCGCCGCCCTCTTCGGCGTACATTTTGCGCAGGCGCAGGAAGATGCCCGCCAGAATTTCACCATCGGTAACCGCATCTCCCGGCGCATCCTGACCTTTCCAGTGCCATTGCAGCCAGCGACCGGAGTTGACGATAGAGCCGTTCTCTTCGGCAAAGCAGGTACAGGGCAGACGGAACACTTCGGTCTGAATTTTCGATGAGTCAACGTCGTTCGACTCACCGTGGTTTTGCCAGAAAGTGGAGGTTTCCGTGTTCAGCGGGTCGATAGTGACCAGGAATTTCAGTTTCGACAGCGCCGCCACGACTTTGTTTTTGTTCGGGAACGACGCGACCGGATTGAAGCCCTGGCAGATGTAGCCGTTCACCTGACCTTTAAACATCATGTCGAAATACTGCAGGACGTCGTAGCTTTTATCCCACTTCGGCAGCCAGTCGAAGCCCCAGTTATTTTCTTTCGTCGCTTTTTCGCCATAGAAGGCTTTCATCATCGAGACGAAGAATTTTGGATAGTTGCCCCAGTAGTTGACCTGGCCCTGCAACAACGGTTTTGGCGTGTTGGCGGTCAGATAGGTCTGCAGGTCCGTCTGTTTTTCGCTTGGCAGCGTCATGTAACCGGGCAGGCTTTGCGACAGCAGGCCCAGGTCGGTCAGTCCCTGAATATTGGAGTGTCCACGCAGGGCGTTAACGCCCCCGCCCGCCATTCCCATATTGCCGAGCAGCAACTGGATCATCGCCATGGTACGGATGTTCTGCGCACCTACAGAGTGCTGCGTCCAGCCCAGTGCGTACAGGAACGACGCGGTTTTGTCATGGGCACTGGTTTGCGCGATGTATTCGCAGACTTTCAGGAAATCCGCTTTTGGCGTGCCGCAAATGTTTTCCACCACCTCTGGCGTGTAACGAGAAACATGCTGTTTCAACAGGTTCCAGACACATCGCGGGTGAGTAAGGGTGGTGTCGCGTTTGGCGAAGCCCTGTTCATCCAGCTCATAGTTCCAGCTTGAACGGTCATATTTGCGTTTTTCCGCGTCATAGCCGGTAAACAGGCCATCTTCAAAGCCGAAATCTTCACGCACGATCAGACTGGCGTTGGTATAGGCTTCGGTGTATTCGCGGTTGTATTTTTCATTGGTCAGCAGATACAGCAGAACCCCGGAAAGGAAAGCGATATCCGTCCCGGAACGAATGGGCGTGTAAAAGTCCGCGACCGAAGCGGTTCGCGTAAATCGAGGATCGATAACGATTAATTTGGCGCCATTATGGATTTTTGCTTCCATCGCCCAGCGGAATCCCACCGGATGCGCTTCAGCAGCGTTTCCTCCCATCACGATGATGAGATTGGCGTTTTTCATATCTACCCAGTGGTTGGTCATCGCACCGCGACCAAATGTTGGAGCAAGACTTGCTACCGTTGGTCCGTGTCAGACACGCGCCTGGTTATCCACGGCGAGCATGCCGAGGGCGCGGGTAAATTTCTGGGTTAAATAACCGGTTTCGTTACTGGATGCGGAAGCGCACAGCATACCGGTGGAAAGCCAACGGTTAACGGTGGTGCCTTCAGCGTTTTGCGCGATGTAGTTGGCGTCGCGGTCTTGTTTGATCAGTTTTGCGATGCGATCAAACGCGTCTTCCCAGGTAATTTGTTGCCATTTGTCGGAGCCTGGCGCACGGTATTCCGGGTATTTCAGACGACTTTCTGAATGAATGAAATCCACCAGACCTGCGCCTTTCGGGCACAGCGCACCGCGGTTCACCGGGTGATCCGGGTCGCCTTCGATATGGAAAATAGATGCTTTGGCGTTTTTCGCGCCGTCGCCGAGGCTATACATTAACAGCCCACAGCCGACAGAACAGTATGTGCAGGTGTTTCGCGTTTCACGGGTGCGCAGTAATTTATATTGCCGCGTTTCCGCCAGCGCTACGCTGGGGGCAAAGCCCAGCGCCGCCGCCGTCGTACCTGCCATACCGCCAGCGCAGATCTTAAAGAACTGCCTTCTGCTGACCTGCATGGTTTGCTCCTTGTTTCGACATTGTCACGAGATTTTTTTACTTTGCGGTCGCCGCCGCAAAGGTACAAAATTGACGCTAATCCCCTGGCCCAAAAGGGGTATACGTCCAGAATATCATAATGTAGGTAAGACTGTTCTTATTCGGTTAAAACAACGTGAACAAAGTCCATACAGAACAACTCGAAAATGCAGACGTGATCACAGGTGCCCGCCGCGTTTCGCTGTGGTCGCGTAATGATCTGCAGCATTCCCGCCCTGATACCCTTGCGCAAGAGGTTCCTGTTGCCCTGGTCTATAACGGCATTTCTCATGTCGTGATGATGGCCTCGCCCAAAGACCTGGAGTGGTTTGCCGTCGGTTTTTCCTTGTCCGAAGGGATTATTGAAAGCCCGCGGGAAATCTTCGGTATGGAGGTCGTGCCGTCGTGTAACGGTCTGGAGGTACAGATTGAACTTTCCAGCCGTCGCTTTATGGGGCTGAAAGAGCGGCGTCGGGCGCTGGCTGGCCGAACAGGCTGCGGCGTATGCGGTGTGGAACAACTCAATGACATCGGTAAACCTGTTGCGCCGCTGCCGTTTACGCAGACCTTTGATGTGGCAAATCTGGATCAAGCGCTGGCGCATCTCACCGATTTCCAGCCAATAGGCAAACTTACGGGGTGCACCCATGCGGCGGCGTGGATGCTGCCTTCCGGGCAACTTGTGGGTGGGCATGAGGATGTCGGACGCCACGTGGCGTTGGATAAACTGCTGGGCCATCGCGCCGATGAAGGGGCATCCTGGCAGACGGGAGCAGCGTTAGTGTCCAGCCGTGCGAGTTATGAAATGGTACAAAAATCAGCCATGTGCGGCGTGGAAATTCTGTTCGCCGTCTCTGCGGCGACCACTCTGGCCGTTGAGGTTGCTGAGCGCTGTAACCTGACGCTGGTGGGGTTTTGTAAGCCGGGCAGGGCAACGATTTATACCCATCCGCAGCGTTTGATTGCAGGGTAAGATATAAATCAGTTTTTTTGAATGTTGAGAGCAAATTCTTCCGCTTTTTGTTGATGAGGTTCAGGTCTACTATTTACTTCATCGAGGCACAACGCCTCACCTCAACAAACATTCAGAAGGGTTTATATCATGAAAAGCATCAAAACTTTTGTCGCAGTTATCGCTCTGGCTTCTTCTTTCGGTTCTTTCGCTGCACAGACAGTGACCGCCACCGCCTCAACAATGGACGGTGCAGAAGCGAAAATCGCCGCGCAGGCTCAGCAGGCGGGTGCCTCTTCTTACCACATCACCGAAGCTTTCACCGGTGACCGCGTGCACATGACCGCAGAACTGACCAAATAAGCGTAACACTGTCGAAAGAGCGCCTGCGGGCGCTTTTTTCGTTTCTGAATTACCCGGCTACCGCCGCTCCTCGTTTTAATCGCCAGTACGACACCAGCGTACTCAGCATAAACGTGCCTTCCATGACGATCGCCATCGGCGAGCCCGCCAGAATATTATTGATAAGCCAGCACAGGCTGCCGCTCAGGGTAATCAGTCGTAATCCCGTCGCCGTTGACTGAAAGGCGGCAACCGTCATGAGCAAGCTGCCCGCCAGCGGGAAGATATCCGTTGCGTGCTGCCAGGTCAGCACGCTGCATAACACCGACGCGCAAAGAAATCCCCCTTTCACACGCTGGCTGGTGGTAACGGTCGCCAGAAGATATCGGCAGGCTGCCAGCGCCATCAGTCCGCAGGCGCTGACTTCACCGAGCAGCCAGAAATGGAGCGCCAGCAGGCTGGTAGAGCAGGCGAGTGTCTGTAGAGAGCGCTGGCGACGGACAAACTGAAAGGCCAGCACATCCAGGCCAAACGACAGGCCCGCCAGAATTTGTGAGAGGAAAAATGGTGTCATCGCATCGCCCGCAGCAGAAAAGGGGGGCAGCATAAGAAGGGTGGGCGTGTCGGTCGTTAACCTTTGTTAAGACGCCCGCGAATTCGCGACAAACTCACCGGGGAGATACCGATGTAGCTGGCAAGATCTTTTTGCGTGAGTTGCTGCTCCCAGTCCGGAAAATGGGTCTGCACGTATTGCCAGCGCTGTTCGGGATTATTGAGCAAAAACATCTGCTCTTTCTTTTCCTTGTAAACCACCTGCTGACTGAGCAGCGCCAGCCGCGCGGCGAGGTGTTCGGGTTTATCAAGCAAGCGCAGCGGGATTTCACAAAGCCTGCCAGGGGTGAGCATTTGCAGGCTGTAATCCGCCAGCGAACCGGTGAGCCAGCTCAGGTAGAGAAAACAGCACTCTCCGGCGAAGTAGAACTCTTTCACTCTTTCGTGGCCCTGTGCCGAGTGATACACCGCGCGGGCCGTCCCCTCCTGCAACCAAAACACGCTACGCTGTGGCTCCCCCTGACGTAGCAGAATATCCATCGCCGACACGCTACGCGTGCGCCCAAATTGCTGCAGGGCGGTGAGCCAGTCTGGGGGCATTTTTTACTCTCCTGGTGATTCAAATAATTTGAAAAATAAATGCAAATCATTCCGCTGTCTGTTGATGAGGTTAAGGGCTATTATTTCTTTCATCGAGGCACAACGCCTCATCTCAACAAACATTCAGAAGGGTTTATATCATGAAAAGCATCAAAACTTTTGTCGCAGTTGTCGCTCTGGCTTCTTCTTTCGGTTCTTTCGCTGCGCAGACCGTCACCGCAACTGACTCTACACTGTCCGGTGCAGAAGCGAAAATTGCCGCTCAGGCGCAACAGGCTGGCGCGTCTTCATACCAGATTACCGAAGCTTTCACCGGTAACCAGGTCCATATGACTGCTGAACTGACCAAATAAGTTTTCCCGCATTGCCGCTGTCCCTGGCTCTTCGGAGCGGGGACAGGTTCTTTTTTTTCCCCGGTTTACTCTCTCCCTCTTCTGAATTACCTCCCCATATGCCTCTTTTACGCTAAAAAATGCGGCTACAATCACAAAATTACTCTCTGTCGAAACGCCGTAACGACGATTTTATTTCTCTGTTTTATCCCCACCATTATTTTTTTATAACCCAATGATTGAAAAGAAATTAATAAAAATACTGTGAGTTGAATCCCACTGGATTTATGTGATTTTTATCACAAATAATGAGTTGTTAATATCTCTGTCAATGGCTGGTGGTAACAAAATTATCCGTAAAATGTGACTTTCATTGCAAATATGCCCCTTGAAGTCAGGGAAAAATATTCGCACAGGCAGCCAGTGGGGAATTCGCGATGAAAATCGGTGTAGTCATTAGCGGTGGTGATGTATCGGGAATAAATAATTTTATTTTTCAAATCGCGAGACTGACGCAGGCAGAAATTACCCTGTTCAACGGAGGGATACCTGGTTTACTTGAAAAGAAACACAATGAAATTGACTGGCGGGATTTAGTGGATTTTTCCATTGCCTCTATCCCTATTATTACCTCTGGTCGCACGACCCGTAAATTAGTGCGAAGTGAATACGAAACGATTGCGAAAAAATTAAAGTCATTGCGAATTGATGTGCTGGTTATGGCGGGTGGTGACGGATCGCTGCAATTTTTGAATACGCTCAGTGAATTTGATGTGAATTGTTTTGGCGTCGGCATGACGATTGATAACGATGTGTACGGCAGCGATTATTCGATTGGCTTTTCTACCGCTTGCGAACAAATTATCAAAGAAGTTTCCCGACTCAGAAATACCGGCCGAGCGTTACCCGGTCGTGTATTTATGGTGGAAGTGCTGGGTGGCTACTGTGGCGAGTTGACGCTGCAATCGGCGATCAAAAGCAATGCTGATATTGCTCTTATTCCGGAATGCCAGATCCCCATTGATGAGTTATCTCAACGTATTAAAGACCGCCTTGCCAGCCAGAACAGTGTGGTGATCCTGTGTTCCGAAGGTTACACCAGAGAGTATACGCCCGGTTTTCAGGGTGCTATCGACACCATGATCAAGCAGCTTGAACCACGGATTGGTGTGCGTATTCGTAAAACAATTATTGGCTATGGTCTACGTAACGGTGACCCCACCTGTGAAGAGATTTATCAGGGCACCATTATGGCCAGTGAAGTCGTACGTTGTATTCAATCTGGCATGAAGAATAAAGCCATTATTATCAATTCCAGTAATAAACCTATTCCGATTGATCTTGTTAGTATGAAAAAACGTCTGGTAGATACAGAAGGACATCCCTACAAACTGGCCAAACAACTCAATATTATTTGAGGAGATTTACATGCTTAAAGTTCTCTGCGTATGTGGCTGCGGCCTCGGCTCCAGCTTTGCGATCGAAATGAGCGCGAAAGCGGTGCTGAAAAAATTAGAAATTCCGGCAAAAGTTGAACACACGACAGTTTCAGAAGCCGGTGCATTTAAATCCGATATGATTTTGACACAAAAAGTCTTTGCCGACATTTTAACGGCAGATGCCAGTGAAGAAGAAATCAAACGAGTCGTTGTGCTTAATAAATTAACCGATAAAGAAGAGATCGAACAAAAAATTATCGCGTTCTTAAAACTGCATAACATGAAGGTAACTGACCATGAATAGCTTTGTTGAGTTTATCGTCAAGGATTTACTCGGGCAGGCATCGATATTAATTGCTTTTATTGCCATGCTCGGTTTGATCTTACAAAAGAAATCGCCGGGAAAAATTGCCGAGGGAACCTTTAAAACGCTGCTCGGTTTTTTAATCATGATGGCCGGTATCAATATTATCGTTGCCACCCTGACTTTCCTGAACGATATCTTCACACACGGTTTTGGCATGAAAGGCTACATCACGGACGTTGCCGCCATCGCCGGGCTGGCGAACCGTGAACTGGGTTCCGAAGTGGCGCTGACGCTGATGGTGATTTTTGCGGTCAACATCATCATTGCCCGCCTGACGCCGTTGAAATACATCTTCCTCACCGGGCAGGCGCTGTTGTGGATGGCGACCATCGGGGCGGTTATTGGTTATAAATCAGGTCTGACCGGGCTGCCGCTGATCCTTACGGGCGGTATTTTTGGCGGCGCGATGGCGGTACTGATGCCTGCGCTGGCGCAACCGGTGGTCCGACGCATTACCGGTTCCGATGACGTGGCGCTGGGGCACTTCTGTACCATTGGCTACCTGGTCCAGGCGGCTGTCGCAAAAGTCGTGGGTAAAGGCTCCCGCTCTACGGAAGACCTGCAACTGCCGGACAACTTCAAATTCCTGCAGGATACCTATCTTGCCATGGCGGTGGTGATGGTGCCGATGTACCTCATCCCGGCCGTGGCGGCGGGCCCGGAATATATCAGCCAGTTCTCCCATGGCGTGAATTTTCTGATGTACGCCTTTATGCAATCCATTCAGTTTGTCGCCGGGGTGTTCGTCCTTTATAGCGGCGTGCGTCTGCTGTTGAACGAACTGGTGCCTGCTTTCCGGGGGATCGCCATGCGCATCGTCCCGGACGCTAAACCGGCGCTCGATTGCCCGGTTCTGTTCCCCTACGCCCCGAATGCGGTCATCGTCGGCTTCCTGGCCACCACCGTCGGTTCGATTATCGGCATGCTGGTCTTCCCGATGTTTGGTCTGGCGATGATTCTGCCTGGCCTGCTGACTAACTTTTTTGCGGGCGGCACGGCAGGTGTCTTTGGTAACGCGCTGGGTGGGCGTCGTGGCGCGGTCATCGGTGGCGTTGTCCACGGCCTGTTTATCACCTTCCTCCCGGCCATCCTGGTGCCGATGCTGGAAAGTTACGGCTTTACCGGGGTGACGTTCAGTGACTCCGATGTCATCAGCTCTGGCCTGGTTCTGGGGCATGCCTTCCAGAATAACTGGCTGTTTGTCGGTCTGTTTATTGTCTTTGTTGCGTTCCTTGCCTAGTTTGTTAATGGCAAATCAGTAAAACCAAAAGGGGAGAAAGTCCATGAGTCTGCATAATTTCACTGCGCTGTTAGAAATAGCCAAAGCGCGTCAATTTAAAGCTGTCGGATCGTTTAATTTACATTGTCTGGAAATGTTGCCCGCTTTTTTTAAAGCGGCAAAGCAAACTAACAGCCCATTAATGATTCAGATATCAACCGGAACGGCGCACTATCTGGGATATCAATTACTGGTTGATTCTGTGCGCTCATTATCGGCAAGCGAAAATGTGCCTACTTGTTTGCATTTAGATCACTGCTCGGATATTAACGCCATTCAGACTGCGATCGATGCCGGATTCAGCTCAATTATGTACGACGGTTCGCATCTGGATATTGATGAGAATATTGCTAATACCCGTATTGTGGTGGAGATGGCGCGTCCACGCGGTATTTCGGTTGAAGCCGAACTGGGCGCGATTGGCGGTTCGGAAGACGGTAAGGCCGTGGCCGAAGAGGACATTTGCTTTACCACCGTGGAAGATGCGAAACGTTTTGTCGAGGAAACCCACGTGGACATGTTGGCGGTATCGGTCGGCACGGTACACGGGCTGTATACCGGTAAGGCGCAGATCCAGCATCAGCGTTTACAGGAGATAAGCGCCGCCACCGGCACGCCGCTGGTGCTGCATGGCGGAACCGGCGTCAGTGATGAGGATATGCGCAAGGCCGTGACCGAAGGGATCAATAAAGTGAACGTCGGCACGGAGATGAATGTGCAGTGGGTTGGCCAGTGCAAATCGACCTTTGAAAAAGGGAAGGTGAATGACAGCGTGCGTAAATTCCTGATCCCTGCCAACGATGCCGTCACCCAGGTGCTGGTCGAGAAAATGAATTTATTTAAATAATCCTGCATTACCACGTTAATTTTATTCCATAACCCTGGTGCTCCGGCACCCGTCGGGGTGGGAGTGAGTCATGTTTGAATCATTGAAGTCGTTGTGGAAAAAAGACGATACGGCGGTGGAAGAATATGACAGACAGGCTGAATTGCTGGCTGTCGATATTAAAACACTGGAAGGTAAACTGGTGGAGGATCCGCGAAATAGCGATGTGCAAAAACAATTAATGTTGCTGTATAACCGGGCATTAAATGTCTTTGCTAAAAGTAAACTGCATCGCCATGAAGTGGATTCTCTCTTTATTCGTATCGACGAATTGCGCAATATTATTCGGCGTAATATTTAGGGAGAACGGATGACGATTAAAGATCTTCTTATCGAAGCGGATGCGATTCAGGTTGGCGTAACGGAAAAGGACTGGAGGCAGGTGATCAGGCTCGCCGCCCGGCCTCTGATTAAGGGGGGCTATCTGGAGGCTCGCTATGGTGAAGCGGTGATCGACAGTACGCTGGAGCATGGTGCCTATTATGTGTTTGATGAGGGTATCGCCATGCCGCATGCCCGCCCGGAGTGCGGCGTGAAGCGCGACTGTTTTAGTCTGGTGTTATTGCAGGAACCGATACGCTTTGGCGAAAGTGAAGCGGCGGATATCGTCATTATGTTCGGGGCTCGCAACAGTAATGCGCATATTGAAGAAGGTATTCGCGCCATTGTTCATCTGCTGGATAACGATGACACGCTGGCGGCGCTGCGGGCGGCACGGACAAGGGAGGAGGTGGTGGCGCTGTTATGACTACGCAAATGAAAACGGTCGTGCTGGTCAACGGTGTACCGGCATCCGGGAAAACCACGGTGACACGCCAACTGTCGGAACGGTTTTCGCTACCCATTCTGACCATCGACGGCATCAAAGAGCCGTTTATGGCGCAGTTTAGCGAAATAGACCGGGCGTTTAACCGTAAGCTGGGCTGCGCGGCTTATGACGTCATCTGGTCGATTATTCGCCATGCGCCAGCAGGTTGCCCGTTTATTGTCGACGCCTGGTTTGGTTTTCAGCCGAAGGAGAAGCTGGTTGACTACCTGGAAAAGGCCGGGGTGACGCGGATACTGGAAGTCTGGAACGCGGTTACCCCTGACGTGGCGGTCGCGCGGTATGCTCAGCGCCTTGGCGAGCGACGGGTTGGCCACCCTGGCGAGGAGTATCTGCCGGAGCTGGCGGTGCTGGCCGCCAACGCCGAACCAATGGCGCTTGGCCCGGTGTTTCGCTTTGAACAGGGAAGTGAAGAGAGCTACACCCGTCTGTTTAGCTGGCTGGATGCGCATTTGCTGCAGCAAAAAAAGGGATAGCGCCTGCGGGCGCTATTATGCCACCCCGGCCAGGCGTAACAGCGCGGTGACCACGGCGGCGGAGAGGATCACTACGATGAGCGGCATCTTGCGCCAGGCGAGAAAAAGGGCAAACATCACCCCCAGCACGCGGGCCATGCCGGCGAAATGTTCACCTTCATACAGCGTTGCCGCCAGTGCCACGGAGAAGAGTAAGGTGGTCGCCGCATCAGACAACAGCGCCTGAGAGCGTTCTGACAGCGCCAGTTTGTTCCCGAGCTTTGCGCCGCCAAAGCGCATCAGCCAGGTCCCCACCGACAGCACTGCAATACCGATCATGACCAGCATGGTATTCGCCATTATTTTTTCCTCATCAGCAGCCCAGGTAAAGAGAGCAGTACCGGCAGGCCCACGGGCGTAAAAGGCACGGCGGCAAGGGACAGAACGGCGCCGCTGGCGGCACGAATCAGCGTGGTTTTCTTTTTCAGTGCGGGTAGCACTAGCGCCAGCAAAATAGCCGGGAAGACGGCATCCAGGCCGATGGTTTCCGGGGCAGGCAGCAGTTTTCCGACCCCCGCGCCAACAACGACGCCAAGCGGCCAGAGCAGGGCGATACCCAGTCCACATAGCCAATAGGCGGCTTTACGTTGTTCCGGTGTCGATTGCGCCAGGCCAAACACGACGCTTTCATCGTTCATAATGTGGCAGCCGAAGAAGCTTGCCGTACGCGTGCCCACCAGCTCGCGCACCGTAACGCCAAAGGGCAAATGGCGGGCATTCACCAGCAACCCGGCGACGGCAGCCGCCAGCGGATTGCCGCCGCTGGCGACAATGCCAATGAACATGAATTCGGAGGCGCCCGCCAGCACCAGCGTGGACAGGGCGAGCGGCACCCACAGCGGAAAACCGTAGGCCATTGCCAGTGAACCGTAGGAGACGCCGACGACCCCAACCGCCAGACACACCAGCAATATGGCTTTGATCGTATCGCTTGTCAGGCTTGAGAAGTGTTGTTTGAACATACAATTTTCAGCTATATCGAACGAGTTTCCATTATAATGAACATATCAGAATCGTTTTTCAAGGTGAACGATTCGTTCATTTTATAGAACACTGGAGTCGTATCATGACACAGCCAATTTGCATGATCGCCAAAAGTCTGGTGCGAGAACGCCTGCGAACCGGACTTTCACTGGCGGAAATTGCCCGCCGTGCCGGTATCGCGAAATCCACGCTTTCCCAGCTTGAGGCCGGAAATGGCAACCCCAGCATTGAGACCCTGTGGTCTTTGTGCGTAGCGCTGGACATCCCTTTTGCCCGTCTGCTGGAGCCGCAGGCCGTCAGAACACAGGTCATTCGGCGTGGCGAAGGCACGAAGGTGGTTGCCGAACTGGCCCACTACCAGGCGACACTGCTCGCGACCTGCCCGCCGGGCGCGCGGCGTGACATCTATTTTCTGGATGCTCAACCTGGCGCTGATCGTATTTCTGAGCCGCATCCACCGGGTTCAGTTGAGCATATTATTGTGACACGTGGACGTGCGATGGTCGGGCTGACAGAAGCCCCGGAAGAGTTAAACGAAGGCGACTACATCTGCTACCCGGCGGATCTGCCACATATTTTCAAAGCGCTGGCGCCGGATACCCAGGCGATTTTAGTCGCGGAGCAGAATTAAATATGCCTGCGTGTCATGCTGACACGCAGGTGATTTATAGTCTGTATCACTATATTCACGCCTCCTGATATTCAGAATTACGTCAATAAATCTTCTTCACCACGTTTTATCCTGCCATTTTTGTTTGGTTCCGTTTTGCCTGTAAACATGAGATTGATATCACTCTTCCAGCAGTATGCGATTCGTATACTTCAATTGTGATTTCGGGGCTAATTATGTTTCTTGAAGAACGAAGACATCTTATTTGGCAATATTTAAATAAACATGAGCGTGGCACGGTTAATTATTTTTCTGCCTGTCATGGCGTATCTAAAGAAACGATACGTAGTGATTTAAATATTTTAGCAGAAATGGGGCTGGTACAACGTTGCCACGGCGGTGCGATTATTTTGCGGCGAAGTCTGCAATCGGAATTGATCTCTGAAACCGGCCGTGGATTTGAAGTTTTACTCCAGCCGATAGCCCACAGAAAACCACAGAACGATCATCAACAAAAAGGAAAAGTTATGCAGGGTAAGGTCTGTGTTTTTGGTTCATTCAATGTGGACATTGTCGCGCGGGTAGAACGTTTTCCGCGCGGGGGCGAGTCACTGCTGGCGCTGGCAAGCAGTCTCGGGCCTGGCGGTAAAGGCGCAAACCAGGCCACCGCTGCAAGTAAAGCCGGCGCGAAAGTTCATTTCGCCGCGAAAGTGGGAAAAGACCAGTTTAGCCAGCTTGCCGCAGATCATTTGAACGCGTCCGAAATCCACTCTTATACCTTATATCAGTCTGATAGTGAGCCTACGGGTAATGCAATTATTTATGTGTCTCAGGAAAATGGTGAGAATATGATTGCCATTTATTCCGGAGCAAATAAAACCATTACCCATAGTGAAGTGCAGGCCATTGCCTCTGAATTGTCTTCATCCGATGTTTTATTGGTACAGCTTGAGAATAACCTTGATGCTATTGTGGCATTAATTGAAATGGCTCACGGATTAGGGAAAACCGTCATCCTTAATCCTGCACCGTGTTCAGACGAAATAATTCCATGTTTGCCCTTTGTCGATGTAATTACCCCCAATGAAACCGAAGCTTCTTTATTATCCGGGGTTGATGTTCGTGACCTGGATACTGCAAAAGAAGCCGCGCTCATTATTGCTGATATGGGTGCTAAGAAAGTGCTCATTACCATGGGTTCGCGTGGCGCATTGTTGCTCGATAACAAGCAATTTAGCCATATCCGCGCATTCCCGGCAGTCACGGTCGATACCACCGGCGCCGGGGATGCATTTAATGGCGCGCTGGCGGCTTCTCTCGCTGCCGGAAACAGCCTGGTTCAGGCCGCAACCTGGGCCTCTGCATTTGCCTCTCTCGCTGTAGAGCTGGAGGGGGCATCCAATATGCCTGACTTCGAACAGGCAACAGCACGACTCCGTACTCACAACTAATTCAGGACGAAAAAAATGAAAACCATTAACGGTATTGTTCCGGTCATGTTGACCCCTTTCACCGCCGATGAACAGATTGATTACCCGGCGCTGGCAAAACTGATCGACTGGTATCTGGAGAAAGGCGTCGACGCGCTGTTTGCGGTTTGCCAGTCGAGTGAAATGCAGTTCCTTTCCTTGCAAGAGCGCGTAGAACTTGCCCGCTTTGTGGTACAGCACGTTGATGGGCGTATTCCGGTGATCGCCTCCGGTCATATCAGCGATGATATCGAGGCGCAAAAAGAAGAGTTGTTGGCGATGGCGCAGACCAACATTGATGCGCTGGTGCTGGTCACTAACCATCTGGATCCGCGCAACGAGGGGAGCGAGACCTTTTTTGCCACTCTGAATACGCTGCTTGATACCCTGCCAAAAGAACTGCCTCTGGGGCTGTATGAATGCCCGGCGCCGTATCGTCGTCTGCTGACGGATGATGAGTTTAGTTGGTGCGCCAACAGCGGTCGTTTTGTGGTGTTGAAAGATGTGAGCTGCGACCTGCCGACCGTCGAACGCCGCGTCAAACTGGCGCAGGGCACGCCGTTGAATGTCATCAACGCCAACGCCGCTATTGCCTGGCCAGCTATTCTTGCGGGTTCACAGGGGTTCAGCGGCGTGTTCACTAACTTCCATCCAGAACTGTATAGCTGGTTGTGGCATCACGGTAAAACACAGCGCGAGCTTGCCGACGAACTGGCGATTTTCCTCTCTCTGGGCGCCGTGACTGAAACCCTGGGTTATCCCAAAAACGCCAAAATTTATCACCAGCGTCTGGGCACCTTTGACGATGTGACCTGCCGGGTAAACAAAGATGATGTGCTGACGAAATTCTGGGGGCTGACGGTGATCCTCGATCAAATCCGTGCCGGCACTGAGCTGTGGCAGACGCGCCTTGCGCGCTAATGCGGAGAGACTGTCATGATTGTGACCAGCCTTCAGACCTGGCCTGCCCAGGCCAGCGCGTATCATCCGGTCTTTCGCCGGGCGCTGGCGTTTATCGCGCAACATGATTTTCGGCATGAGAAGCCGGGGAAAATCGACATTATTCCGGGAAAACTTTTCTGCCTGTTGCAGGAGATGGACAGTGTGCCATTCAGTGATGCACGCCCGGAATCACACCGCCAGTTTATCGATATTCAGTACCTCATTTCCGGCCATGAAGTGATGGGAGTGAGTTCAGTGAGCTGCGGTAAACATCGCGTCGTGGAAGACCGTACGCCAGAACAGGACATTCTGTTCTGGCAGGTTAATGAGGATGAAAACCCGGTGACGCTGACCCCTGGTATGTTTGCCATTTTTTTCCCTGATGACATCCACCGCCCGTGTGCTCACCAGCCTGGCGATGCGCCATGCCATCTGCGCAAAGCGGTTATCAAAATTCACCGTGAACTTCTGGAGGAAACGGTATGAGTACTGTGCAATCTCCCGCTGAATCCGTTGTTAAGGCACCTGAACTTTCACGTCGCCGCTGGGGCATTATTCTTATTCTGTTGTTGGCCGCAGTCGTGAACTATCTGGATCGCGCCAACCTCAGTATCGCCAACACGACGATTTCACAAGAGTTTGGTTTTTCTGCCACTCAAATGGGACTGCTGCTCTCTGCGTTTTTGTGGCCATACGCGCTGGCGAACCTGCCTGCCGGGTGGCTGGTTGACCGCTTTGGCCCGAAAAAGATGTTTACCGGCGCGCTGGGGATGTGGTCTGCAGTGACCTTCCTGATGGGGTTTGTTAACACTTACAGTTTCTTCTATGGCCTGCGTATGCTGCTCGGGATTGCGGAATCACCGTTCTTCACCTCCGGCATTAAAATTACCCAGAGCTGGTTCTCGGAAAAAGAGCGTGGTCTGCCTACTTCTATCATCAACACCGGTTCGCAAATTGCGAATGCGATTGCACCGCCACTGCTGACCATACTGCTGCTGTGGGTGGGCTGGCGAGGCATGTTTATCGCCGTTGGGTTGTTAGGTCTGCCGTTGATTCTGGCCTGGCTTAAGTTCTATCGCGATCCTGATGCACGTGAAGCGATGCAGATCCACACCGGCCAGGTGACTACCGCCGCGTCGGACGAACCAAAAGGGAACTGGGGCACGTTATTTCGCAACAAGACGACCTGGTGCATGATTGCCGGTAACTTCTGCATTATGTTCACCATTTGGGTCTACCTGACCTGGTTGCCGGGATACCTGGAAAAATCCCTTGGCTTTAGCCTGAAACAAACCGGCCTGATTGCCTCAGTGCCTTTCTTCGCCGGGATTCTCGGGGTGTTATGTGGTGGTACGCTGTCTGACCGCCTGGTGCGTCGGGGTGTTTCAGCGGTGACGGCGCGTAAGGTGCCAATTGTATTAGGTGCCGGGATGGCAGCCTGCTTCGTAATGCCGATTCCGTTCGTAAGCGATACTACAACCGCGATTACGCTGCTGACGCTGGGCTATTTCTGTTCGCAGATGCCTTCAGGGGTTATCTGGACGCTGGCGACGGATATGGCGCCGAAAGGGCAGGTGGCTTCGTTAGGGGCTATCCAGAACTTTGGTGGTTTCCTCGGGGCCGCGCTGGCGCCGATCGTCACCGGTATCATTCTGGATGTGACCGGTCAGTTCACCAATGTGTTTATTCTGGGTGGCTGCCTGTTATTTATGGGCGCCTGTTTCTACGGCTTCTTTGTGCGTAAACCGATTCGTTAATCACGGCTGATACCGTAAAAATAAGAAGCCCGACGGACAACCGCCGGGCTTTTTTATTCGCTTGACCCGTCCTGAACGCGTTTGCCGGATGGCGGCGCAGGCGCCTTATCCGGCCTACAAAATAATAGCTCCCCTTGCGGGGAGCTATTTCTTTTTTACGCCAGGTAAAACACTTCTTTGAGCTCGGCGCTCACCGGGCTGTTGTCCGGGTTGGCGGGCATCACATCGCGCATGTGTTTCCACCAGCGCTGGCAGACGTCGGTGTTGGCCACCGCGTTCCAGCGCTCTTCGGACTCAATTTCTACTGTCGCGAACAACAGGTTGCGTGCTTTATCGAGATAAATCGCGTAATGGTGTGCACCATGCGCTTTCAGCACCGCTTCCAGCTCGGGCCAGATAGGGTTATGGCGACGTTCATACTCTTCGTGTGCATCGGGGTTTACCTGCATCACAAAGGCCTTGCGGATCATAAGGCCTCCAGGTAGAGTTCGCGGACTTCATCGCGGCTTGCGGTGCGTGGGTTGCACGGCGCACAGGGATCCGCCAGCGCTTTGTCCAGCCAGCCTTCAATATCCTCTTTAGTGACGCCCAGCTTACTGAAACCAGATGGAATACCCACACGCGCGCTCAGATCGCGAATCGCCTGAATGGCCGCCATGCTCGCGGCTTCGTCGCTCATGCCACGGGTATCAACGCCCATCGCCTGCGCCACGCGAGCAAAACGTGCTACGGCGTTGGGGCGGTTAAAGTTTTCGATGATCGGCAGCAGGATGGCGTTGCAGACGCCGTGCGGCAGGTTGTGAGTCGCACCCGGCTGGTGGGCGAGAGCGTGGACCAGGCCAAGACCGGCGCTGTTGAATGCCATACCCGCCAGATATTGACCAAAGGCCATCTGCTCGCGTGCCTCCAGGTTATGACCATCGTCCACTGCTTTCGGTAGCCACAGGTTGATCAGGCGAATGGCTTCCAGCGCGTTGGCGTCGGTTAGCGGATGCGCGCCCACGGAGACGAAGGCTTCGACCGCGTGGGTCAGGGCGTCCATGCCGGTTGCGGCGGTGACGGAAGCCGGGATTTCCAGCATCACGCTGGCATCGTCCACGGCAATATCCGGGATGATGTTCGGGTCGATAATGACTTCTTTGACCTGACGAGCGCTGTCGATAATCACGGCGTTACTGGTCATCTCCGCGGCGGTCCCGGCTGTGGTGTTAATCGCCACCAGCGGCACACCTGCATTTTTCACTTTGCCGACGCCGGAATAGGCGGTGGAAGGGCCTGGGTTGGCGGTGAGGATTTTCACCGCTTTCGCGGTGTCGATCGGGCTGCCGCCGCCGAAGGCGATAACGTAATCGCAGCCCGCGGCTTTGTAGGCCGCATAGCCTTTTTGCACCAGTTCTTCGGTCGGGTTCGGGAAGACGTCATCGAACAGGTGATAGGCCATCTGGTGCGCTTTCAGCGCCGCAAACAGGCTATCGAGCAGGCCGAGTTTGACCAGTTGCCCGTCGGTGACAATCAGCGCTTTACCCCACTGTTTGCCTGCGACCAGGTTGACCATATCTCCGATAGCACCTGCGCCATGCAGGCTGATTTTGGGAAGGGCTAACATAAAGCTCATAATCTATCTCCATAATTGCTGTGATTTTTGTCCGGCGGCGAAACTCCATGTCGTCGGAAGTATTCTGTACCCCTCACCCCGGCCCTCTCCTCTGGGAGGAGAAGGGGAAGGCTGCACCGAGCAGTCCCCTCTCCCTGTGGGAGAGGGTTAGGGTAAGGGGTAAATTAAATCCTTCTGCGCTGCATAACCCGGCGGTAGATAATCGGCAGGGAAATCACCACGATCAGCATCGCGCCGACGATAATCGACATCACAATCCCCGGTACGTTGAGCAGGCTCAGACCAAAGGTCACCAGCCCCATCAGGAAGGCGGCAATCACCACGCCCACCATGCTGCCGGAACCGCCAAGGATATTGACGCCACCCAGCACCGCCATCGTCACCACCGCCAGTTCCCAGCCCATCGCAATCGTCGGGCGCGTACTGCCTAAACGGGATGTCAGCAATACTGACGCCAGGCCCGCCATCAGTCCCACCAGCGCAAACAGAATCAGGTTGTGGCGTTTCACGTTAATGCCGGAGTACCACGCGCCGGTTGGGTTATTGCCGATGGCGTAAGTGCGGCGACCAAAGTTGGTGCGGTGTAAGACAAAGGCGAAGACGGCGGCAAGCACAATAAACAGCGCAAACTCGAAGGACAGCGCGCCGAAGACATAGCCCTGACCAAACCAGGCGAAGCTCTCCGGATACGCATTAAGCGCCTGATCGCCGAGCAGGATGTACGTGATGCCGCGGTACAGACTCATGGTCCCGATGGTGATAACGATGGACGAGAGGTTAAAACGCGTCACCAGGAAGCCATTGAACAAGCCGCACAGCAGCCCCACGCCCAGTCCCACACAGACCAGCAGTGCGGTGTCCATACCTGCGGCGGCGCAAAAGCCCATGACCGTTGAGCTCAGCGCCATCGTGGAGGCCACCGACAGGTCAATTTCACGGGCAATAATCAACATCGCCATTGGCAATACGATGATCGCTTTTTCCGTGAAGTTGAAGGTTGCGTCGGACAGGTTCCAGATATTGAGGAAATAGGGTGACGCCAGGGCGTTCACGATAAACACCGCGAGGGTCACCGCCAGCAAAAAGCCTTCCCAGCACATCAGACGCTGCCAGAATGGAGTAGCGGAGGGAGCGCTTTTCATGGCGTCGGAAGTCAGCATTTTGGTCATGATTTCACCGCCTGTTTTTGTCGTGCCAGGGCTGCATCGCGCAGGATTAAACGTCCTTTGCGCTTGTTACCGCGTTCATTAAGCAGAACCGCAATGACAATGACCGAGCCGGAAATCGCCATCTGCCAGAAGGGGGAAATACCGATGACTGGCAGCGCGTTATTGATAACGCCAAGGAACAGCGCGCCCAACAAACATCCCAGCACCCGGCCTGTTCCGCCCATGGTGCTGATGCCGCCAATGACACAGGCTGCCACGACCTGCAGTTCAAAACCGTTCGCCACATCGACATACGCCACCGCGAAGCGGGAAATCCACAAATAACCGCAGAAACCCGCCAGCGCCCCGGAGAGGCAAAAGCTGACGAACTGCATTTTCCCGGCGTTGATCCCCGTGTAATACGCCGCCGTGGCGTTGCCGCCTGCGGTATACAGGGCGCGGCCGGTACGGCTGTAACGCAGGAAGTAGCCCACCACAAATAACGCGGCGATGGCGCACCAGCTTAGTAACGGCAAACCGAGCAGTGACGAGCGCGGCAGACCGAGAAAATCGGCGCTCATCTGGTGGGAGTTAATCCAGCCACCGTCGGAGAGCAGGAAGATGATGCCGCGATAGATGCTCATCGTGCCGAGGGTGACCACAATCGCCGGAATGCCCATCTTCCACACCAGCAGGCCGTTGATGATGCCCATCACCAGCCCGAGCGCGGTGGCCAGAATCAGCAGCGCCCAGACCGGGATGTCCGGATGGTGGAAGTTGAGCAGCGCGACGATCATGCCGGTCAGCGCGAGGTTGGCCGCCATCGACAAATCAATGCCTTTGGTCAGCAACACCATCATCTGCCCAAGGGCGAGGATGATGAGAATGGAAGTGTCGTTAAACATCTCCACCAGGTTGCCGGGGCCGATAAATGACGGCACGCGGCTGCCGATGGCGAGCACCATCAGCACGATAACGCCGCCCAGCAGGGCTTCGCGGTGTTTAAGGAGTTGTTGCCACATTATGCAGCCTCCTTACCGGCGCCGCTGGCGGCGCTGACGATGGTTTCCGCCGTGGCTTCACCGGCCTGATATTCAGCGACCATCAGCCCTTCGTGCATCACGATGATTCGGTCCGCCATGCCCATCACTTCCGGCAGTTCTGAGGAAACCATAATCACCGCCAGTCCGTGGGAGACCAGTTCGGACATAAACTGGTGCACTGCCGCTTTCGAGCCGATATCGATGCCTTTGGTCGGTTCATCGAGGATGATCACGTCCGGGTGGGTGGCGAGCCATTTGCCGATCACTACCTTCTGCTGGTTACCGCCGGAGAGGGTTTCGACCGCCTGCTTCCAGCTAAAGGCTTTCACCTGCAGCCGTTTGGCGTATTCATCCGCCAGCGCCCACTCTTTGGCATCGTTGAGCACGCCGTTCGGGTTGAGTTTGCTAAGTTGCGGCAGGCTGATGTTCTGAGCGATGGGGAGTTCGATAATCGCCCCCTGTTTTTGCCGCTCTTCCGGCACGCAGACAATCCCGGCGTGGATGGCATCGGCGGGCTGTTTGAAATGGACCGCTTTGCCGTTGAGGACTATCTCACCGGAAGAGGGGCGCGAAACGCCGGACAGCGCCTGCATCAGTTCGGTACGCCCGGCGCCCACCAGACCGTAGAAGCCGAGGATCTCCCCTTTACGCAAAGAGAAGTCGATATGGGCAAATTCGGTCGGGTGGCAGAGGTCTTTCACTTCCAGCACCGTGTCGCCCATTTCGCAGGCAACTTTCGGGTAGGTCTGGGTAATGGCGCGACCGACCATCATGGCGACCATGCGTTCTTCGGTAATGTCCTGCATGGCACCGGAACCGATCCACACGCCGTCGCGCAGAATGGTGTAGTGGTCTGCCAGTTCGAAGATTTCATCAAACTTGTGCGAGATAAACAGAATGGCTTTGCCCTCTTGTTTTAAACGCTCAACAATTTGATAAAACTCCAGAATCTCGTGCTGTGAGAGGGCCGCAGTGGGTTCGTCGAGAATCACCACCTGCGCTTCAAACGACAGCGCGCGGGCAATCGCCACCATATGACGCTGAGCGATGCTCAGGGTTTTCAGCGTGGCGCGCGGGTCAATCTGCACTTCCAGGCGGGTCAGAATATCCCGTGCCTTCTGGTGCATGGTGGGCCAGTCGAGCTTTTTCAGCAGGCCTTTGTACAGGTACTGACCGACGAAAATATTCTCCGTGACGGACAATTCGTCGAACAGCACGGTTTCCTGGTGTATGGCGGTGATCCCCACCTTATGCGCAGATTCCGGGGTCGGAAGCTGAATGGGAATAGCTTTGTAGAGAATTTCGCCCTCTTCAGGCTGGTAAATACCGGTCATAACTTTGACCAGCGTGGACTTGCCCGCGCCATTTTCACCGATAAGCGCGGTGACTTTGCCGGGCCAGAGGTCGAGCTGTACGTTCTCAAGGGCACGGACACCAGGGAAAACCTTGGTGATACCTTTGAGCGACAGCAGGGGTGTGGATGCCGTCATGATGTTCTCCAAATATCGCCTCTCCCCTCGGCAGAGGGTTAAAGTGAGGGCGGCGTGCGGCCTGATGCCCTCACCCCGACCCTCTCCCACCGGGAGAGGGAGAAGGGATTAGAAAATTTTCGAGAACTTATCAATGTTGCTGGCGTCGTAGACGAACGGCTCTGCCATTGCGCCATTGCCGTCAGCATCCAGTTTCACCTTGCCGAGTTTGCCCATGTTGGCCTCGGTTTTTGTCGCTGTCCCTTTCACTAAATCATCCGCCAGGTAGGTCGCGGCGTAACCCAGATCGATCGGGTTCCAGATGGCGAAGCTTTTCGTCGCCCCGGATTTCACGGCACCCGCCATTTCAGACGGCAAACCCAGGCCGGTGACGTAAACTTTGCCGATTTTGCCCTGGTCTTTCACCGCCTGCGCGGCGGCCACGATACCCACCGAGGACGGAGAGACGATCACTTTCAGATCGGGGTACGATTTCAGCAGACCCACCGCTTCGCGGTAGCTCTTATCAGACAGATCGTCGCCATAGGCAACGGTCACCAGATTGACGGAGGGGTACTTCGGCAGCACCTTTTTCATCTCTTCAATCCAGATATTCTGATTGGTAGAGGTTGGGGTGGCGCTCAGAATGGCCACATCGCCTTTCTCAACGTTCAGCGCTTTTAAGGCATCAACGGCCAGCTTGACGTTGGTTTCGCCAATCAGGGCGTTGTTGGACGGGTTCAGATGTATCTGACGACCCGCTTTCGCCACGCCGGAGTCCCAGGAGACCACTTTGATGCCGCGCTGCATGGCTTTTTTCAGTACCGGGACCACGGCATCGGGATCGTTCGCGGAAATCGCGATCGCATCCACGCCCTGAGCGATCAGGCCGTTGAGCACTTCGATCTGTGCTTCTGCGGTGGTAGTGGTTGGGCCGGTATAGATGACTTTGACATCGCCTAACTCTTTGGCGGCTTCCTGCGCGCCGGTGTTTGCTGCTTCAAAAAAACCATTTCCCAATGATTTCGCCACGAGAGCGATTTTGACTTCTGCTAATGCGGAACCGGACAACGCCAGGGCGGCAACGGTGAGGATCAAGCTTGTCTTTATTATTTTCATTGCTTTTACTCCACTGAGTTAGTTTCCCGTCGTCTTTCACATTGCAGGTGCGTTGGCGTTCTCGCAAACCCCAGTCACTTACTCCTGTAAGCTCCTGGGGATTCGCTGCGCCGCCGCCTTCCTGCACCGCGAAATCCTTAGGGAATGGATAGTTTGCAGGTAACAGAGTTTCCCTCCTGGTCATCGCCTGGAGGGATTATGTGATGTTCTTATTGGTACAGCTCTAACGCACTGGCCAGCGGGGTGACGCCAAAGCGTTTACCCAGCGCAATCAGTTCTTCACGGGTGATGGTCTGCTTCATACCGCCCATCGAATAGACTTTCACCAGCACTTCTGCGGATTTCTCCGCGGTGTCGATCAGACCGAAGGTTTCATCCAGGGTCGGACCGCTTCCGAAGACACCGTGGAACGGCCAAAGTACCAGCGAATGTTTGTTCATGGCTTCTGCGGTGGCCTGACCGATTTCATCGGTGCCCGGCACCATCCACGGCAGAATGCCGACGCCATCCGGGAAGACCACCAGGCACTCGGTGCTGCCTTCCCACAGTTTGCGGGTGATAAGGCTGGCGTCATTCTCCAGCACATAGGTCAGCGCGATCAGGTTGGTGGCATGGCAGTGCATGATGACACGATCTTTGCCGTCGGTAGCTTTGATGCGTTCACTGTGTGACAGGAAGTGGGCCGGCAGCTCAGACGTTGGCACCGCTTCGTTGGTAAGACCCCAAAGAATGTGGTATCCCGCGCCGTCGCTGTCCACTTTGACCACACCGAGGTTAGCGGCCGGGTCGAGCTGGACGTTACGGAAGAATTTGCCCGAGCCGGTGACGATAAACGCGGTATTCGCCAGTATCGGCATCGGCTGGCTGAGCGCGATATAACGCGGTTCGGCGTGGAAATCAGCTTCGTACGGGGCAATGTCTGCCGCGTCCAGACGCAGGGTCAGGTTGCCGCCGTTGCGTTCATCCCAGCCTTTGAGCCAGGCATCGCTGGTGGCTTTGATCATGCCCTGGGTGAACCAGGCGTTGATAATATTCTGCATAGTCGTTTGGTTCCTGTTATCGCGGTGAGGATTCCCCCTCACCCCGGCCCTCTCCCCGTGGGAGAGGGGGTAAAAGTTCCCTCTCCCCGTGGAAGAGGGTTAGGGTGAGGGCGGTCTTACCCGCGTTGACTCAATACCTCTTTCTCATACGCCCGCACGCTCTCCAGCCACTGACTGCCGGCCGGGGTGTCGTGACGCTGGCAATACATTTCCCACACCGCCTGCCATGGCAGGCATTTCTGCTCTTCCAGCAGCGCCAGACGGGCGGTGTAATCGCCGTCGGCTTCCAGTTGACGCAGTTGTTCTGTCGGCTCCAGCAGGGCGCGCAGCAGGGCTTTTTTCATGTTGCGGGTGCCGATAACCCACGCGGCAATACGGTTGATAGAGGCATCGAAGAAATCCAGCCCGATGTGTACACGGTCGAACAGGTTGTGGCGCACGATCTCGCTGGCGATGGCCTGGGTTTCATCATCCAGCAGAACCACGTGGTCGCTGTCCCAGCGTACCGGGCGGCTCACGTGCAGCAGCAGACGCGGTACATAGAGCATGGCGGCGGAGATCTTGTCGGAAATGACTTCGGTGGGGTGGAAGTGACCCGCGTCCAGACACAGGGCGGTCTGGCGGCTGGTGGCATACCCCATATAAAACTCGTTTGAGCCGACGGTGTAGCTTTCTGCGCCAATACCGAACAGCTTGCTTTCAACGGCGTCGATGTGATGCGCCTGGTCGAACTTTTCGCTCAACGCTTCATCCAGCGCCGCCATCAGACGTTTACGCGGTGCCAGGCGGTCAACGGTGACATCTTTCATGCCGTCCGGTACCCAGATGTTCATTACCGATGGCGTGCCCAGTTGTTCGCCGAAGTAAGCGGAGATCCGGCGGCTGGCTTTCACATGATCAATCCAGAACTGACGAATTTCATCGTTCGCATGAGAAAGTGTGAAGCCGTCGGCACTCATCGGGTGTGAGAAACAGGACGGGTTGAAATCCAGACCCAGTTTGTTGGCTTTTGCCCACTCAACCCAGTTTTTGAAGTGTTCAGGCTTGATCGCGTCGCGACTGACCGATGGACCCGCTTCGTGGTACATCGCGTGCAGGTTCAGGCGCTTAGGACCAGGGATCAGGCTCAGGGCCTGTTCCAGATCGGCACGCAACTCCTGAGGATTGCGTGCTTTGCCCGGATAGTTGCCGGTTGCCTGAATACCGCCAGTGAGAGCGCCTTCCGGGTTTTCAAACCCGGCGACATCATCGCCCTGCCAGCAGTGCATGGATACCGGTAGTCTGTCGAGCTGGCGCAGGGCCTCTTCGACATCAATGCCTACAGCGGCAAAACGCTGTTTAGCGAGTTCCCAGGCTTGTTCAAGTTGAGTGGTCATGCGCAAAGCTCCTTTGTCTGTCGTTTCTGCTGAAACCGCGCGACGTTACGGGCAATTTCATTGTCAGGATTGGGTGTGAAGGTGGTCAGCGCATAGTTGGTGCTCACCACATCACGGAAGGGATCCACGCCGCTGAGTTCGCCCAGCGTCATGAGTTGTACGCCGATATTGCCCAGCGTAGAGGCTTCGATGGGGCCTGCGATAACGGGCAGTCCACAGGCATCGGCACACAGTTGATTTAAAACGTGGTTCTGGCAGCCGCCGCCGACGATATGGAGTTCAGTGAAAGGTTGACCGCGCAAGGCGGCAAGTTCGCTCAGGACATCGGCATACAGCAGGGCCAGGCTATCGAAAATGCAGCGCGCCAGTTCAGCATCGCTTTGTGGGACCGACTGATTGCTTTCACGGCAGGCGGCCTGGATTTCTTCACCCATGTTTTCCGGGTTAATAAAGCGCTCGTCGTTCGGGTTAATCACGAAACGACAGGAGGGCAGTTCGCAGGTACGGGCAATCAGGGCGGGCAGGTCGCGGATATCGCGCTCTTTCACAACACGCTGCAACAGCCACAGCCCCATAATGTTTTTCAGTACGCGATAGCGGCCTTCCGCGCCACCTTCGTTGGTGATATTGGCGGCCAGCGCATCGCTGCTGGTGTAGGGCGTGGTGCTTTCAAAACCCATCAGCGACCAGGTGCCGGAAGAGAGATAGGCGGCATTGGCGTTTTTCAGCGGCGAAGCGATAACCGCGCTGGCGGTATCGTGGCTGGCCACCGCCACCACGGGAACAGCGGTGCCCTGCGGGTTTTGCCAGTGACCGATGACATTACCCGGATGGGTTGGCGTACCGAACCAGGATGCAGGCACGCCCGCCCAGTTGAGCAGCGTGGCATCCCAGTTGTCGCTATCGATGTTAACCAGTTGTGTGGTGGTCGCGTTGGTGTATTCCCAGTTCAGGTTGCCGGTCAGACGGAAACTGAAATAGTCGGGGATGAGCAATGCATGCTCGGCCCCGGCGACAATCTCCGGCTGTTGCTGCGCCAGCGCGCGTAGCTGGTAGAGGGTATTAAACGGTAAAAACTGGATACCGCTGCGGCCATAAATGTTGGCTTTGCCCAACTGCTCCACTGCCGTGGCCATGATGCCATCCGTGCGATGATCGCGATAGGAAACCGGCAAGCCAACGCGAGCACCCTGTTTGTCGATCAGCACGATATCCACACCCCAGGTGTCGATACCGATGCTGTCAATAGTGACGCCCTGCGTGCAGGCTTTTTCCAGCCCGAGACGAATTTCATCTTCCAGCGCATCAATATCCCAACAGTCAAAACCGTTGTTTTTTTCCAGATAGTTGGGGAAGCGATGAACTTCACGCAGCGTGAGGGTCCGCTGTTCCGTCGCGTAGCGGGCCAGCATTACACGCCCGCTGGAGGCGCCTAAATCAACGGCGACACAATGGCGAAATGTCATGATTAGAGTCCCAAATCAAAGAGTGAAGGACAGTGTATAAATGCCTTTCTCGCGCCACCTTGATGGTAGTGACAGCAAAGACGGCAACATGGCAATCAAATAAAGATGGGCATGATAAAAATCACGGTTGGCGCAATACCTTTTGTCGACACCAGGGTTACAGGGGAAAAAGAAATCAAGGCAAGCAGAAATAATTATTTCTCTGTTGAATGGTTTTATTTGTTAACCCATTAAAAACAATGAGTTATAATATTGATGGATTGCTTAATTATTTTTTGTGATGATTTATTAAGTTTTGGTATTTTTATTACTGATGTGTTTTTTATTTTATTTATTACTGTTTTTGATGGCGCTCTCATATTTGTAACTACCTTGATAGAATTATTGAAACAATTTTTCATTTAAATTAGGTTGTTCGCGAAGTCATGGGGATACTTTCCTTTAAAATTTATTTTTTCACTTCAATGGATTGTTTGTATGAGAAAATTGTTATTCTTATTATTACCGCTTGCGGTATCAAGCGCACAGGCAGTGTATGTGGATGTTCGCCATGAATATCTGGATGACAGCAAAGCAAATTACGATCGTGCTTATATTTCGCATCGTTTCGAGAACGGGTTTGGTTTTGCCATTGAGGCAATATCCAAATCCGGTGGCGACGATACCGATAAACCCTTTAATGATATGGAATCACAGGGAAATGAGTATACGCTAAGCTATCAATATAAATCAGGGGCGGTGGCCTGGCAGCCTGGTTTTGTATTGGAAACGGGGAACGGTTATGCCACCTACAAACCTTATTTGCGCGCGACATGGACATTAAACGATAGCTGGTGGGTGGGTGCACGTTACCGTTTCGAATATATCCGTCGTTCGTCTGATTCGCGGGATGATGATACCGTAAACCGCATGGATGTTTGGGCTGGTTACAAATGGAATAATTTTGACTGGACCATTGAAGGTATTTATAAGAAAGCTGAGAAATATAACCTCTTCGATAATGGTCGGGATAATTACGAGTTTAATTTTCGCACCGCATACATTATAGACAAATGGACGCCGTACGTAGAGATTGGTAATGTTTCAGTACGTAGTACTTCTGATGAAAGACAAACGCGTTTCCGTATTGGTGTGGGATATAGCTTTTGATGATTGATATTCTCTAAGCGATAAGCCAGGTAGTACTTTTCTTATTATGGTTATTTGGCCGGCATCATGAAAAAGATGTCGGCTTTTTTGCCTTTGTTTTCTAATGAAAATAGTTATGTGATCGATCTAACATTTTCGATTTATTCTGCGCCCCGTCTTGAAAAAATAGCAGGATTTATATTTTTTGCTGTCAAAAATTCAAGGTGCCATTCATCACCCTTCACTATGCTAGTTCTCACTGATGTGGAGGCAATGAAGATGGCACAATTACATGGCTTTGATTTTTTTACCTCAGGTACGGCGACGGTCGCCATTGAGCCGCGACTGCCGCAGGTAGCCTTCCCTGAACATGACCATGATTTCTATGAAATTGTCCTGGTCGAGCATGGAACCGGCATTCATGTGTTTAACGGTCAGCCTTATACATTGAGCCGTGGCATGATCTGTTTTGTTCGCGATCAAGACCGCCATCTTTATGAACACACGGAAAATTTATGCCTGACGAATGTGCTTTATCGCTCTCCGAAGGGCTTCCAGTTTATTTCCGGTCTGGATAAGTTACTGCCGCAAGAGGAAGACGGGCAGTATGTTTCACACTGGCGTATCAACCAGAGCGTACTGCAACAGGCGCGTCCCATTATTGACCAGATGGCGCAATGCAAGGATGACAATATTCACGCAATTGCCAGCCGCGAAGTGTTGTTTATGCAGCTTCTTGTGCTGTTGCGTCAAAGCTGTCTCGACGATAACTTTGTCGAAAATAATATGCAGATCAATCACTTGATGATGTGGCTTGAAGATAATTTCGCCGACGATGTGAACTGGGAACACCTAGCCGATAAATTCTCGCTTTCTTTGCGAACACTCCATCGGCAGATGAAACAACATACCGGGCTGACGCCGCAGCGTTATCTCAATCGCGTACGGTTAATCAAAGCGCGCCATTTGCTACGCCACAGTGACGACAGTATTACTGATATCGCTTTTCGCTGCGGTTTCGGCGACAGTAACCATTTTTCCACGCTTTTTCGCCGCGAGTTTGACTGGTCTCCTCGCGATATTCGTCAGGGGCGCGACACACTTCTGCAGTGACAGTAACGAGAAGGTAATCACCGTATTTTTGCTGCCAATCAGCTAATAATGGCAGGTTGAGCACAGCAGAGGTGAATTTGTGGCAGGGCATTTAATCCTTCGTAAAGCTGATTTTTTTCCGCGGCCTGGACAGGCGGTCACGGTTGCTGACCGCTACCCGCAAAATGTGTTTGCTGAGCATACCCATGAGTTTTGCGAGCTGGTGCTGGTCTGGCGGGGCAACGGTTTACATGTGCTTAATGACCGGCCCTACCGGATCACACGCGGCGATCTTTTTTATATTCGCGCCGATGATCGTCACTCGTATGCTTCGGTTAACGATCTGGTTTTACAGAACATCATCTACTGTCCCGACAGGTTGTCGCTTAATTTTGACTGGCAGGCGCACATTCCCGGCTGGAATGGGGCGGATTTAACCCCCCACTGGCGAATGGGTAGTTCCGGTATGGCCCAGGTCCGTCAGGTGATTACGCAGCTTGAGCAGGAAAATACCAGGGACGATGCCCTGTCTAACACGATGGCCGAGGTTTTGTTCGCACAACTGGTGCTCACGCTACGGCGGCACCGTTTTGCGGCAGATAATCTGGCGGCGACCCGCAGTGAAGCGCTGTTGGATAAGTTAATTACCACGCTATCTGGCAGCCTGAGTTGCACCTTTACGCTGGAACAATTTTGCGAGCGTGAACAATGCAGCGAACGTACGCTACGTCAGCAATTCCGCGATCAGACCGGGATGACCGTTAACCATTACCTGCGTCAGCTACGCATTTGTCATGCGCAATATTTGTTGCAGCACAGTGAGTTAATGATAGGTGAGATCGCCATGCGCTGTGGATTTGAAGACAGTAACTACTTTTCGGTTGTATTTACCCGTGAAACAGGGATGACCCCAAGCCAGTGGCGACAGCGCGGAAGGCATGCCGCCTGAGCAACCCCCGGATGGCACCGGGGGCGTAACAGCGTTACATCACGCCCAGAAGACGTGGCAAAAATAAGGTCGTTTCTGGAACATAGGTGATAAGGAGTAACATCGCGATGATGGCGATATAAAACGGAACCAGCGGTTTTAATACCTGCTCAACCTTCACCTTTCCGACACTTGCCCCCACGTATAAGCCACTGCCCACCGGTGGAGTGATGGTGCCAAACGCGAGGTTATAAATCATGATGATGCCAAAATGCACCGGGTGAACGCCTAGTTTCAGCATGATCGGTAGCAAAATGGGCGTGAATATCAATATCGCCGGGCCGATATCCATAAAGGCACCGATCACCAGTAAAAACAACGTAATGACCAGCAGAATAACCAACTTACTTTCCGAGATACCCAGAATCAGCTTACTGAGCGCTGCCGGAAGGTCCGTAATGGCCATGGAGAACGACATGGCTGATGAGGTCGCCAGCAGGAACATAATCACCCCGGTCATGACGGTTGTCTGGATGAGGATGTTGGGCAGGTCTGTTATTTTTAGCGTGCGGTAGAGCACCATTGTCAGAAAAAGGGTATACACCACCGCCACGGCCGACGCTTCAATGGCGGTGAAAATGCCAAGGACTATCCCGCCCACGATGATCACAATAAGTAACAGACTTGGCAGCGCCTCTTTGGTGACTCGCCAGGCCATGCCCTTTTCAAGGGCAAACGTGAGCGTGTAATGGCATCGTTTTGCCACGACCCATGTCACCACCATGCAACTGACACCCCACAGTACACCCGCCACCAGGCCGCCGGCGAAGAGTGCAGCGACTGACGTGCCGCCACTGGCCAGCGCATACAAAATAAAGGCGGTGGTAGGGGGAATAAGCATTCCTGTTGGCGCGGAGGCGATATTGACCGCAGACGCGAAACCCCGGTCATAACCCTCTCGTGCGCTCATCGGCACCAGCACACCGCCAATGGATGTGGAGGCGGCGATGGCGGAGCCAGAAATGGCGCCAAACATCATGTTGCCTGCAATGTTGGTATAAGACAGCGCGCCGGGCAGCTTACCGGTAAATAATTTCGCAAAGTTCACCAGACGAATCGCGATCCCTCCGCTGTTCATGATGACCCCCGCCAGCACAAAGAATGGCACTGCCAGCAGTGCAAAACTGTCCAGGCTGGAGAACATTTTTTGCGCCGTGGCAAACATCGCAATATCAAAAGGCAGCACCAGCATCATGGTGCTGCAGGATGCAATGACAATACACAAGCCAATGGGTGCGCCCATCGCCAGCAGGATAACAAAGACGCCAATCATCAAACTGGCGGCGTACAGTGGTTCAATCATGCGGATTCCGTCCCTGAAAGTGCTTTCATATTGCGCAGGCTGTCCATGATGTTCAGCACGCTGTAGATAATGATGAGGATGCCACCCAGCGGCAGGGCGTAGTAGACGTGGCCCATTGATATGTTCAGGGCAGGGGAGTATTGCGCCATTGAAATGGACGATATTTGTAGCCCACCGATAATCAACGCGTAGAGTGCAAAAAGACCAAAACATATTTGCAGTACCAGCGTCCAGAGCGTGCGCAGCAGAGGGGATGCCTTATCAAGGAATAGCGTCAGGCAGATGTGATGCTGTTTTCCCGAGACATAAGCCATACCCAGCATGGAGAGCCAGACCAGCGCAAAGCGCAGTAATTCTTCGGTGAATGTGCTGGGGGTACCGAGAACATAACGGCTGATAACTTGCCAGCACACGGTAATGACCATCATTGCCAGCATCAGACAAGTAAGCACTTCCAGTATTTTATCGAGTAACTTTCTTATTTTATTCATGATAAATCCTTATTTTGCCGCCTGAATACGTTGGTACAGCGCATACAGTACGGGTTTCTCCTTCAGGCTTTCATAGATGGGTTGTACGGCGTCCTGGAAGGGCTTTTTATCAACATCGTTAAATTCAACGTTGAAGTCTTTTACAGCCTGCAGGCGGGTTTTTTCGATCTCGGCATCCCAGGCCGCTTTTTCAAAATCGATTGAGGCCTTAATTGCGTCTTTTACAATCGCCAGTTGTTCAGGGGTGAGCTTTTTGATGGCCTGCTGGCTCATGACCAGAATGTCTGGAATACGGGTGTGCATGTCGTAGGTGTAAAAGCGGGCGACTTCGCCATGCCGGGCGATGGTAAGTGCGAACTCATTGTTTTCCGCGCCATCGAGAATGCCTTGCTGCAGCGAGGTGTAGACTTCGGCCTGACCCATTGCGATGGGCGAGGCGCCAAGTAATTTCATGGTATTGATGGCCGTTACGCTTTGCATGACGCGGATTTTTTTCCCTTTCAGATCCGCCACACCGTTAACCGGTCCTTTGGTCATATAAAAATTACGCGCGCCGGAGTCATACCAACCCACGCCGATAAAGCCTCGCTCAGCCGTGGATTGATATACCCCTTCCATCACCTGCGGGTTATCCATGACCTTGTAATATTCTTCTTTGCTGGCAAAGAGATACGGCAGCGAGAAGACGCCATAGAGAGGCGAAAAGCTTTCCATCAAGCCGGAAGACACTTTCGTGATATCCACCACGCCAACCTGCGTCAGTTCCACCAGCTCACGTTCACCGCCTAACTGCCCGTCCGGAAAATAGATGACCTGAACGTCGCCGTGGGTGTTTTTTTCGATTTCGTCCCCTAAAAAGCGCAGCGCATCTTTTACGGGCTGGCTATTTTCCGCATAGGCGAGACGAAGCATCGTTTTCGCCGGGGCGGCGAAAGGCAAGATAAAAAGGCACAAAAAGAGTGCCCGGACTATCCGTCGTTTTGTCATATAAACCTCTCCATGAGTGAATTTGCTGCTGAAATTACTGTGCTCAGAGAGGGGAGACCTTTGAAGTTTTGCCAGGAAATACGCAAACGCGGCAAAAAACAAAGGCCAGGCAATCGGGAATTCACAAAACCTTTAAACCAGGAATTTATAAAGGAAGGTTCTTGAGTGAAAGCAGGGGAAGTGCGATGAAGTGTCTTCCATGACCGCAAAGGGCAAAGATCACGGGACTCCTTGTGATGGTTGTTCAACTTACTGATATCCAGGCTGTGCCAGCCAATGATCCTCCCTCTTTGATGCTCCACCGTTTTGATGATGGCCTGTTAACCAGCCACTCCATTTGTGTGTAGCGTTTAGCGATCTTTTTTTCGTCTGTCGCTGCGCTATTCCTCTTGTCGGCACGGGTTCATAACAGAATGTTATAACCATATTAAAACTACGGCATTGATAAACATTTTCAATATCATTTAACTAACTATAATGAACCAACTGATTACGCGGCGTTAACATACCTGCCGCCCGACAATAATGGAGATTAGTATGAGCTATACACTGCCATCCCTGCCTTACGCGTACGATGCACTTGAACCTCATTTCGACAAGCAGACGATGGAAATCCATCACACTAAACACCACCAGACATATGTAAACAATGCGAATGCAGCGCTGGAAAGCCTGCCTGAATTCGCCAGTCTGTCTGCTGAAGAGCTGATCACCAAACTGGACCAACTGCCGGCTGACAAAAAAACCGTTCTGCGTAACAACGCGGGTGGTCACGCTAACCACAGCTTCTTCTGGAAAGGCCTGAAAAAAGGCACCACCCTGCAGGGTGACCTCAAAGCGGCTATCGAGCGTGACTTTGGTTCCGTTGATAACTTTAAAGCTGAATTCGAAAAAGCAGCAGCAACCCGCTTCGGCTCTGGCTGGGCGTGGCTGGTGCTGAAAGGCGACAAACTGGCTGTCGTCTCTACCGCTAACCAGGATTCCCCGCTGATGGGTGAAGCGATTTCTGGTGCGTCTGGCTTCCCGATTGTGGGTCTGGACGTGTGGGAACACGCGTACTACCTGAAATTCCAGAACCGCCGCCCGGACTACATCAAAGAGTTCTGGAACGTAGTGAACTGGGATGAAGCTGCGGCACGTTTCGCTGCGAAGAAATAATTTTCGCTAAATAGCCCGTTCTTACAGGCAAACCAGACCCCTGCTGACATCGCCAGCGGGGGTTTTTTTATGGCTTCTGATCAGCTACTGAAATCAAAAGAAACGCATATCCAATAAAAATGAAATATTGTTTTGAATTTGCATGGGAGATCACTTTTCTGAGTGTGACGACGTTCTAACATTTTGCCATCAGCGCTGGAAACGCCCGCCGATAGGGTGAGATGGCGCGCAAAACTCACTGTTTTACAGGTGGCGATATGCAAATCAAACGTGCAATAGAAAAAATCCCCGGTGGGATGATGTTGGTTCCTCTGTTTCTTGGGGCGCTGTGCCATACGTTTTCGCCTGGGGCCGGGAAATATTTTGGTTCCTTCACCAATGGCATGATTACCGGTACCGTGCCGATTCTGGCGGTGTGGTTTTTCTGTATGGGCGCATCGATTAAGCTCAGCGCGACCGGGACGGTATTGCGTAAATCTGGCACGCTGGTGGTGACTAAAATTGCGGTGGCCTGGGTGGTTGCGGCGGTAGCATCCCGCTTGATTCCGGCTCACGGTGTGGAAGCCGGTTTCTTTGCCGGGCTGTCGACGCTGGCGCTGGTGGCCTCTATGGATATGACGAACGGCGGCCTTTATGCCTCGATCATGCAGCAATATGGCACCAAAGAAGAGGCCGGGGCATTTGTATTGATGTCGCTTGAATCCGGCCCGCTGATGACGATGGTGATTCTGGGGACGGCGGGTATCGCCTCTTTTGAACCGCACGTATTTGTCGGCGCGGTGCTGCCCTTCCTGATTGGCTTTGGGTTGGGCAACCTGGATCCGGAGCTACGTGAATTTTTCACCCGAGCGGTGCAGACGCTGATTCCTTTTTTTGCCTTTGCGCTGGGGAACACTATCGATCTCAGCGTTATCGCGCAGACCGGATTGCTCGGTATCCTGCTGGGGCTGGCGGTGATTGTGATTACCGGCATCCCGTTGATTATTGCTGATAAAGTACTGGGCGGTGGGGATGGTACCGCCGGGCTTGCTGCCTCGAGTTCCGCCGGTGCGGCGGTGGCGACACCGGTGCTGATTGCCGAGATGGTACCGGAGTTTAAAGCGATGGCGCCCGCCGCGACCGCGCTGGTGGCGACATCGGTGATTGTGACCTCTATTCTGGTGCCGATTTTGACCTCTCTCTGGTCACGCAAAGTGAAAGGAAATGCCGTGGTTGCGGATTTGCGCGGTGCGGTGAAATAACGCCGTGGTTTAAAAGAGAAACCGGCCTTCTCAGGCCGGTTTTTTTAATGGCCGATACCGAAAACCTCATCAATCTGTGCACATTGCGCTGGCGTTAATTCGCCGCCCGCATTGCGGGACGTTGCGCCACAATAACCGAATTTCCGGGCTACCACGGTTTTGATAGTGGTAACAAAATCCTCGCCAATGGTGTAAATCGACATGAATTTGCCCATCTCGCGTTGGGCTTCATGCAGCGTAGCCAAATCGTTTTGTTTCCATGCTTCCCGCGCCCTGACAAACAGTTCCGGCATTACGTTGTTGAGCCCGGAGATAACCCCCGCACCGCCTGCCAGCAGATTGGGGATGAAGTATTCGTCATACCCCGACAGTACGGCAAAATCATCGCGGATTTTCTCGGTTGCCAGAATGATGTTGCGCGTATGCGACTGGCAATCGACCGTATCTTTGATGCCAGCGAAGTTCGGGAATTCTGCTGCCAGCGTTGCGACAATTTCGGGTGTCAGATCGCAGCCGGTCCTGGCCGGAAAATTATAGGCAAACCACTTACCCTTCAGCCGTTGCCCCAGATGGCGAAAGTAGCTCAGCAATTGCGCAGACGTTTGCCCATAGTAATAAGGGGGCAGGACCATGACGGCATCGTAACCCGTGCGGAAGGCTTCATCCGCCATCCACTCCACATCATTCAGGCAGGTCGAGGAAACGTTCGCGACCAGGGTGCCGGGCGTCATACCGCGCACTTCCCGGATAAGCATGAGTCGTTCATCAAGGGTGAAAGAGGCAAATTCGCCGATGCTGCCCATCAGCAACACGACGTCAATGCTGGCCTCGGTCAGGCGTGAAATATGCTGTCTCAATCCGTTCAGGTCGATTTTACCGGCCGATGTCATGGGTGTAATGGACGGGCACCAGACGCCATAAAATTCATTTTTCTTCTTCACGTCATTGTCTCCTTGAATATGAAATTGCGTTTCACTTCTCCATTAAGTCATAGCACGGACGTGTAAACCGCAGGCGTATCGGTGTCGCATTTCTGCACGATTTATTGCTAAAAAGTGTGGTCTAATACCTCGACAATGAATAAGCCCGGGGAGGGGACATGCAGCATCCGGTGAATGTTTTTACAGGAAAAATAAGGGATTATTCTGGCAGCAGACCCAGTGCCATTGCCAAATTGCAGGTGGAAGGTGAGTTGGTGTTAACGGAACGGGGGTTAGTCGGTGATGAGCAGGCGGAAACCTCCTACCACGGCGGCCCGGACCGGGCGCTTTGTCATTATCCCCGTGAACACTACGCTCACTGGAAGGCGATGTTTCCCGAACAGGCGGCGCTTTTCTTCGCCCCGGCGTTTGGCGAGAACCTCTCGACCGAAGGGCTGACGGAAAGCAATGTCTTTATCGGTGATATTTTTCAGTGGGGAAATGCACTCATTCAGGTGACGCAGCCGCGATCGCCCTGTTTCAAACTTAACTTTCACTTTTCCATTAGTGACATGTCTTCGCAGATGCAGGCGAGTGGGCGCGTTGGCTGGCTTTATCGGGTCATTACTGGCGGAAAAGTTAACGTCCACGCGCCACTGGAACAGGTATCACGTAACAGCGACGTGAGCGTCCTGGATGCCGCCGCAATCGCCTGGCATATGCCCTTTGATGATGAGCAATATCGCAGGCTGGTGTCCGCAGCGGGGCTTTCGGCCAGCTGGACAAGAACGATTCAAAATCGGCGAAGTAGCGGAAAAATCGAAGATAACTCCCGACGTTTGCGGGGTAAGTAGCGGTTTCCCCCCGCCCGGTAAGGCGAGGGGAAATGCTCAGGCGCGTTTATACAGCGGGATCCACAACGTCAAGCGTAAACCGCCGAGTGGGCTGTCGTCGGCTTTCACCCAACCGCGATGCTGCTGCATAGCGGTTTCAACTATTGCCAGTCCTAAACCTGTCCCCCCGGACGCGCGATCGCGCGCTTCATCGGTGCGGTAGAACGGACGGAATATCTGCTCGCGATCTTCCGGGCTGACGCCCGGACCGTCATCGTCCACGTTAATGGTGATGCCGTCTTTATCGACCGAGAAATTCACTTCAATTTTGGTGTGTGAATAACGCAGCGCGTTTCGGACGATATTTTCCAGCGCGCTTTCCAGCGCATTCGGGTTGCCATACAGCGGCCACGGGCCTGGCGGGAAATTCACCGTCAGCGATTTACCCATCTGTTCCGCTTCGAACGCGGCATTGTCGAGCACCTCATTCCACAACTGATTGGCTTTGACCGTTTCGCTGACCAGCGCGTTTTTCTGCTGATTACGCGACATGACCAACAAGTCGTTGATCATACTGTCCAGCCGCTGGGCTTCGGTTTCGATACGTTCCAGCTCTTTACTCTCACCGCTGCGACGACGCAACAGCGCGGTGCCGAGTTGCAGTCGCGTTAACGGTGTCCGTAGTTCGTGGGAAATATCGGACAAGAGCCTCTGCTGGGCGGTCATCATTCGCTCCAGCGCCATAACCATCTGGTTAAAACTGGTGCCTGCGGCAAGAAACTCTTGCGGCCCGGCTTCCAGCTCAGGATGCTGTCGCAAGTTGCCCTGCGCCACTTCATCTGCCGCGTTTTTCAATTTACGCGCGGGTTTTGCCAGGCTCCACGCCAGCCACAACAGCAACGGCGAACTGATCAGCATCGTGACAATCAGCAACAGGAGAGGGCGGTCAAACAGCAGGTTGATAAAGTCAGACTGGGAATTACTGGCTGGTCGAATAAGATAGAGCTGGTAATTGTCCTCACCGTCGCGGACGGAAAAAGGCCCTACCAGCTCTACCCGGCCATATTTTTTCTTTTGCGGGTGATCTGAGTTATCCGCCTGACCAATAAAGTTGCGGATAATTTGCATTTCATTGCGTTCGGCGCCGATGACGCGCCCTTCACTGGTTACCAGCAACAAACGTTGCCCCGGAGGGGCCCATTTGTCGATTGCGCGAAACAGCCTGCGCCACCACATCAAATCGTTGGGTGGATCATTGGCCAGTTCCGCTTCAACGTGCTGTTCAATCATCACGCCCTGGCGTTGTTCGCTATCAAGCAACTCCGTCATTTGGCGGGAATCAAGCTTTGGAACCATCAGTACCAGCATCAGCACCAGCGCCAGCGTTAACCAGAAAATGGCGAAGATGCGGGCGGTCAAACTTCCTATCATGAAGCGGATACCATCAAGTAGCCCCGGCCTCGCAAGGTTTTAAACCACGGATGACCATCTTTGCGGTCCGGTAACTTCCGGCGCAGGTTAGAGATGTGCATATCAATCGCGCGGTCAAACGGTGTTAAGCGTTTACCCAGCACTTCCTGGCTTAAATGTTCACGCGAAACCACCTGGCCCAAATGCTGTGCCAGCAGATAGAGCAGGGTGAATTCGGTACCGGTCAGTTCCAGCGATTGACCATCGAAACTGGCTTCCTGACGACCTGGGTTGAGACTCAGGCCATCTACTTCCAGCGTCGGCGAACCGTTGTCGGTATTCTGCTGCTGTTCGCTCCAGTGAGAACGGCGCAAAATCGCACGGATACGCGCGACCAGTTCGCGGTCGTTAAACGGTTTTGGCAGATAATCGTCCGCGCCCAGCTCAAGGCCGAGTACGCGATCCAGCTCGCTGCCGCGTGCGGTCAACATAATGACGGGAGTCTGGTGTGTCTGGCGTAGCTCTTTAAGGGTATCAATACCGTTTTTCTTCGGCATCATGACATCGAGCAAAAGCAAATCGATGCTGTCATCAAGGAGGTTGAGCGCCTGTTCCCCGTCGTGGGCAACCAGCACATTAAAACCTTCCATGTCGAGCAGCTCTTTTAACAGGGATGTAAGCTCTCGGTCATCATCTACTAAAAGAATTTTATTCATTGTTTAAATACCTCCGAGGCAGAAATTACGTCATCAAGGCTCGCTAATCCATGACTTTACGTTGTTTTACACCCCCTGACGCATGTTTGCAGCCTGAATCGTAGACTCATTATCGTTGATTCGCGACATAGAAAGTTTTTGGGAGCAAATGATGCGCAAAGTTACCGCTGCCGTCATGGCCTCAACACTGGCGCTAAGTGCTTTTAGCCAGGCTGCTGAAGTCGTAACAGGCGATAACTGGCACCCGACTGAGGGATTCGCGCAGCGTTCCAGTCAGAGCCATATGTTCGACGGCATACATTTAACCGAACATCAGCGTCAACAGATGCGAGATCTGATGCAACAGGCAAGGCACGACAAGCCTCCTGTTAATGTTAGCGAAATGGAGACAATGCATCGCCTTGTCACCGCAGAAAATTTTGATGAAAACGCTGTGCGCATTCAGGCCGAGAAAATGGCGCAGGAGCAGATAAGTCGTCAGGTTGAAATGGCGAAAGTCCGCAACCAGATGTATCACCTGCTTACCCCTGATCAGCAAGCGGTTTTGAACCAGAAACACCAGCAACGGATGAGCCAACTGCGTGAAATGACGCAGATGCAGCAAAGTTCACCGTTGAGAGTATTGAGTAGTAGCACCCAGCGTTCCCAGTAGTCAGTAGTAATGAACCCTGTTTTCCTTGCCATAGACACCATCCCTGTCTTCCCCCTCATGATGAGGGGGTTTTTTTTACCCTGAATTCAGCCACCTGATTTTCCTCCGATTGAGTTGCCTTTCGTTATACTACCCACAGAACAGCGTGGGAGCTTTTATGATTGAATCTTATGGACGTCTGATCAGCCGCGCGGCCATTGCCGCAACGATCATGGCATCGTCATTATTAATTATTAAAATTTTTGCATGGTGGTTCACCGGGTCGGTGAGTATCCTGGCCGCACTGGTGGATTCTCTGGTAGATATTGCCGCCTCACTGACCAATTTGCTGGTAGTGCGTTATTCGCTGCAGCCTGCGGACGATGAACATACCTTTGGACACGGGAAAGCCGAATCGCTGGCGGCGCTGGCGCAAAGTATGTTTATTTCCGGTTCGGCATTGTTCCTGTTTTTAACCGGTATTGAGCATCTGGCGAACCCTGAGCCGATGCGCGCTCCCGGAATTGGCGTTGTGGTGACCGTTATCGCCCTGCTCAGTACTGTGATACTCGTCACCTTTCAGCGTTGGGTTGTGCGAAAAACTCAAAGCCAGGCGGTGCGGGCAGATATGCTTCATTATCAGTCTGATGTTATGATGAACGGTGCAATTCTCATCGCGCTGGGGCTGTCATGGTATGGCTGGCATCGGGCGGATGCTCTCTTTGCGCTGGGGATTGGCGTCTATATTTTGTACAGCGCGCTGCGTATGGGTTATGAAGCGGTTCAGTCTTTACTGGATCGGGCATTACCCGATGCCGAACGGCAGGAAATTTTCGATATTGTCACTTCCTGGCCAGGCGTAAGCGGCGCGCACGATCTTCGCACGCGGCAGTCAGGGCCGACCCGCTTTATTCAAATACATTTGGAAATGGACGATAACCTTCCATTGGTTCAGGCGCATATTGTGGCTGAACATGTGGAGCAGGCCATTTTGCAGCGTTTTCCAGGATCAGATGTGATTATTCATCAGGATCCCTGTTCAGTGGTACCTCAAGGACGATAAGCGGATTAAGGCTGTCGTATTTCGTTGTAAAAGAAGTGAGTCAGACCCGATTTTTGTGTATAAATTACCGCCATATGGTCTGACCTGAATCAATTCAGCAAGCCGCAGTTGATATAATATTGCAGCATAGATGTTTACTCCCTCGCGGAGTTTTTTGGCCAACAGAACATTATTTTTGCATTCCTAAGTTCAGAGGTAGTCATGATTAAGAAAATCGGTGTGTTGACAAGTGGCGGTGATGCGCCGGGCATGAACGCAGCAATTCGTGGCGTTGTCCGTGCAGCATTGACTGAAGGTCTGGAAGTAGCGGGTATTTACGATGGTTATCTCGGCCTGTACGAAGACCGCATGATTCAACTCGACCGCTATAGCGTGTCTGACATGATTAACCGTGGCGGTACATTCCTTGGTTCTGCCCGTTTCCCGGAATTCCGTGAAGAACATGTCCGCGCCGTGGCTATTGAGAACATGAAAAAGCGCGGTATTGATGCGCTGGTCGTTATCGGCGGCGACGGTTCCTATATGGGCGCGAAGCGTCTGACAGAAATGGGCTTCCCGTGCATCGGCTTGCCGGGCACTATCGATAACGATGTTGCCGGTACTGACTACACCATCGGTTACTTCACCGCGTTGCATACCGTAGTAGAAGCCATTGACCGTCTGCGTGACACCTCTTCTTCCCACCAGCGTATCTCCATCGTTGAAGTGATGGGCCGCTACTGTGGCGACCTGACGCTGGCGGCGGCCATTGCAGGTGGTTGCGAATTTATCGTTCTGCCGGAAGTTGAATTCAGCCGTGAAGATCTGGTGGCTGAAATCAAAGCGGGCATCGCGAAAGGTAAAAAACACGCGATCGTGGCTATCACCGAGCACATCTGCGATATCGATGAGCTGGCCAAATACATCGAAGCTGAAACGCAGCGCGAAACCCGCGCGACCGTTCTGGGCCACATTCAGCGCGGCGGTTCCCCGGTTCCTTACGACCGCATTCTTGCTTCCCGCATGGGCGCATATGCTATTGAACTGCTGCTGCAGGGCCACGGTGGTCGTTGTGTTGGTATCCAGAACGAGAAGATGGTTCACCATGACATTATTGACGCCATTGAGAACATGAAGCGTCCGTTCAAAGGCGACTGGCTGGAATGCGCTAAAAAGTTGTACTGATTTCCTTCAACGCCCTCCTTTTCGAGGGCGTTTCTTTGCCTCCATTTATTTCCTAAAGTTATAGCCAATCTTTTTTTATTCTTTAATCATTGGTCTGCTTTCTGGCAGGCTGAGCACATCAAAATACATAACCTGAGAGAGTGGGCGATGAATAAGTGGGGCGTAGGGTTAACTTTGCTGCTGGCATCCGGCAGCGTTCTGGCAAAGGACATTCAGTTATTAAACGTTTCGTACGATCCAACGCGTGAATTGTACGAGCAGTACAACAAAGCGTTCAGTGCCCACTGGAAACAGGAAACGGGCGATAATGTCACGATTCGCCAGTCACACGGCGGCTCAGGTAAACAGGCGACATCGGTTATCAACGGCCTCGATGCCGATGTCGTAACGCTGGCGCTGGCATATGATGTTGATGCGATTGCCGAGCGTGGTAGCATCGATAAAAACTGGATCAAACGTCTGCCGGATAACTCCGCACCTTATACTTCCACCATCGTTTTCCTGGTGCGTAAAGGCAACCCAAAACAGATTCATGACTGGAATGATTTAATCAAACCGGGCGTGTCGGTGATCACGCCGAACCCGAAAAGCTCTGGCGGTGCTCGCTGGAACTACCTGGCGGCGTGGGGTTATGCCCTGCATCAGAACGGCGGCGATCAGGCAAAAGCTCAGGATTTCGTGAAAGCGCTGTATAAAAACGTAGAAGTGCTGGACTCCGGTGCGCGCGGCGCGACCAATACGTTCGTAGAGCGTGGTATCGGCGATGTGCTGATTGCCTGGGAAAACGAAGCGCTGCTGGCGACGAACGAACTGGGCAAAGATAAGTTCGAAATCGTAACGCCAAGTGAATCCATCCTTGCGGAACCTACCGTGTCTGTTGTCGATAAAGTTGTCGAGAAGAAAGGCACGCAGAAAGTGGCAGAAGCTTATCTGAAATATCTCTACTCCCCGGAAGGGCAGGAGATTGCGGCGAAAAACTTCTATCGCCCGCGTGACAAAGACGTCGCGGCAAAATACGCAAATGAATTCCCGAAACTGAAACTGTTCACCATTGACGATGTCTTTGGCGGCTGGACGAAAGCGCAGAAAGAGCACTTCTCCAACGGCGGCAAGTTCGACGAAATCAGTAAACGCTAATCCTCATCCTCCAGCGGCCCTTCACAGGGCCGTTTTCGTTTTATCCCGACCGATCTCTGCGCTATGCTTCCTGTTCCTCCCTGTAAGGAGAGAGTGATGAAAACAGTGCGCCTGTTTGGCATAGTGTTGTTGATTGCGGCGGCCGCCGCCGTGGTGGGTGGTGAATACTGGTGGAACAGCAGTAAACGGGATGTACTGCGTCATATTGTACTTGAGCAATGTGTGCCGAATCAGCGGAATAACTCTCTACCCGCTCCCTGTGCGCTGGTCAATCCCGATAGTGGCTACGTGTTGCTTAAAGACCGTAACGGGCCATTACAGTATTTGCTGATGCCAACGTACCGTATCAACGGTATTGAAAGCCCGCTGTTGTTGAAATCGCATACCCCCAACTTCTTCTGGCAGGCCTGGCAATCGCGCGGCATGTTGAGTAAAACGCGCGGGACACCGCTGCCGGATAACGCCCTGTCGCTTACGATTAACTCACGGGTCGGACGTACGCAGAACCATTTCCATATCCATATTTCTTGTCTGCGCGAAGATGTGCGCGTGAAGCTTGATCAGCAAGCCTCGCGTATCAGCAGTCAGTGGCTGGCCTTTCCGGGTGGCCTCCTTGGGCATCCTTATCTGGCGCGCCGCGTGACCGAAGCCGAACTGGTACAGCGAAGCCCGTTTTTAATGCTGGCCGAAGAGGTGCCAGAAGCGCGTGAACATATGGGGCGCTACGGCATGGCGATGGTACACCAGGCTGACGGTTCGTTTGTGCTGCTGGCAACCGAGCGTAATCTGCTCGCCTTTAACCGTGGTTCCGCCGAGGAAATTCAGGATCATCAGTGTAATATTCTAAAATAGCCCCACCAGATTTGGCGTTTACCAGGCAAGGCTGTCGCCGTAGACTTGCCGAAAAATTCTACAGGAGACAGGTATGTCGCTCTGGTTTACTCACCCTCTGTTTCTGCCTTCCGTCATCATCGGCCTTACTATCGTGCTGTGGGCCACATCATTGCTACCGGAATTCATCACGGCGCTACTGTTTTTTGCTGCCGCGATGGTGGCGAAGATTGCGCCGCCGGATGTCATTTTCGGCGGTTTTGCCTCTTCCGCTTTCTGGCTGGTATTCAGCGGTTTTGTCCTGGGTGTCGCCATTCGTAAAACGGGGCTGGCTGACCGGGCCGCGCGGGCACTGTCGGCCAGACTCACCGACTCGTGGTTGCAAATGGTCGCAAGCGTTGTGCTGCTGAGTTATGCGCTGGCATTTGTTATGCCGTCGAATATGGGACGTATTGCTCTGCTGATGCCCATTGTAGCGGCGATGGCGGCGCGTGCGGGCATCAATGAAGGGACACGCTCCTGGTATGGCCTTGCGCTGGCGGTGGGGTTTGGCACCTTCCAGTTGTCAGCGACGATTTTACCCGCCAATGTGCCCAATCTGGTGATGAGCGGGGCGGCGGAAGGATCCTACGGTATTCATCTCAACTACCTGCCGTATTTGCTGCTGCATACGCCGGTGCTGGGTATTCTGAAAGGCCTCATCCTGATTGGTCTTATCTGCTGGCTTTTCCCGGGACAGCCGCACGCACCAAAGGACCTCACGCCACCTGAACCCATGAGTCGGGAGGAGAAGCGCCTCGCCTGGCTGCTGGCGGTGGTCTTAACAATGTGGGTCACGGAGAGCTGGCACGGCATTGGCCCGGCCTGGACGGGGCTGGCGGCGGCCTGTATTACCCTGTTACCACGCGTAGGGTTTATCAACGGCGACGAGTTTTCCACCGGGGTAAATATCCGTACCTGTATTTATGTTGCCGGCATCCTTGGGCTGGCCATTACGGTCACGCAGACGGGAATTGGGGCGGCAGTAGGGAACGCGCTGCTGCACATCATGCCGTTGGATCCGGCGCAGCCTTTTACCAGCTTCCTGGCGCTCACCGGCACTACGACCGCGCTCAACTTCATCATGACCGCTAACGGAGTGCCCGCACTTTTCACCACGCTGGCGCAGAGTTTTTCCGACGCAACGGGCTTCCCGTTGCTGTCAGTGATTATGATTCAGGTACTGGGCTATTCCACACCGCTACTGCCGTATCAGGCGTCACCGATCGTGGTGGCCATGGCGTTAGGCAAAGTCCCTGCACGGGCAGGGATGTTGTTATGTATTGCACTGGCGGTGGCAACGTATCTGGTGCTGCTGCCGCTGGATTATGCGTGGTTTAGCGTGCTGGGGAAATTGTAGTTATGGTGCGATCTGCCCCCTCACACTGACCTTTGTGAGGGGCAGTCAAGTCGCTACAACGATGGGGCGAACGACGGCAGCGCATTTATGACATTGTGTAATACCGTTCTTAACCAGTTCAGTGGCATATCGTTATCACAACATTTATGCCAGAGCAGCGAGAGCGCAATTTCCGGCGTCTCAACCGGAACGGGGCTACAGCGTAAACCGTAATGAGATATCCAGTCGGCAGCCAGCCCGGAGGGGACGGTCGCGAAAGCCGGTATGCGTTTCAGAAGCGGCGGCAAAGAAGAAAAATGTGGCGTAACGTATCGTACCCTTCGTGATTTCCCCTGCAATGCTAACTGCTCATCGACGGCGCTCCACGCCGAACCTCGATATGAAACCAGCACGTGATCATGCTCGATGTAATCATTCAACGTCAGCGGCGTTTGCAGCGAAAGCTGTTCGGGGTGCCAGAACGTACAAAAGTTGAGTGAACGGAGATGTTCACGCCTCAACGTGGCGGCAGTGTTCTGGCCAACCGAAATCGCCAGATCTATCTCCCGCTGGAGCACTTGCTCACCATCGCGGAAAGGGTCGCTGGCTGTTACCTGCAGCGTGACCCCCGGCGCTTCGCGTGTCACGTATGCCTGTAATTCCGGCATCAGCCAACGCTCCACCCAGTCGCTCATACCCAGACGGAACACATGATTTGCCTTCGCCGGGGTGAATGACGGTGGTTGAAAAAGAACGTACTGCATCTGTTCCATCAGGGGGCCGAGTGAGTCAATAAGCGCTTCGGCACGCGGCGTCGGTACCATGCCTCCTGCGGTACGAACAAACAGAGGATCGTCAAACATTTCACGTAACCTGGCCAGCGCATTACTGACCGCCGGTTGCCCCAGATGCAGTTTTTCAGCGGTACGTGACACGCTGCCCTCGCGATGCAGGACAAGCAGCACCGTCAGCAAATTGAGATCGATACGATGAAAATCATTTTCTCTGATAGTGAACATTATATTAATCAATTTGAATGATAGTGGCTTGCTGAGGATACTGCTGAGCACGTTCAAATGACACTGGGATGAGGCAATTTTATGAAAATGATACTGGCGCTGGTGACGACACTCCTCTTTTCCAGCCAGCTTCTGGCCGCCGGGCAGACGAGTACGCTGGATGAACAGGCTCCCGGTTACTACCGCATGAAACTGGGCAAGCTGCGCATCACCGCGGTATCCGACGGCACGGTAACGGTGCCCCTTAATACACTGCTGACTAACATCTCCGCAGAAAAATTACGTCAGGCGATGGCAAGCGAAGCAATGACGCCGCAAGCGGAGACCTCGATTAACGCCTATGTCATCGATGATGGCAAAAAACGCGTTTTAGTGGATACCGGTGCCGGTGAACTATTCGGTAGCCGGGGTGGGCATCTGCTGGAGAATCTTGCCGCAGCAGGCTATCCGGCTGAATCCATTAACGACGTATTGCTGACCCATATTCATGCCGATCACTCTGGTGGGGTATCACACGCCGGCAAGCTCGCCTTTCCTGAGGCTAACGTGTATGTCGACAAACGCGACGTCGACTTCTGGCTTAATCCGTCGAACGTCGCTCAGGTTGAGCCAGGTGAGGCGCACACGTTTGCTGAAAGCGAGAAAACGCTTCGCCCGGTTATCAATGCCGGGCGGTTAAAGACATTCCTGGCGCCAGCAACGCCGGTGGAGGGGATTCGTGCAGAATCTACGGCGGGCCATACGCCGGGCAGCGTGCTGTATCGTGTGGAAAGTGAAGGTCAGACGCTGGTTTTATGGGGCGATATTATCCACGCCAAAGCAGTACAAATGCCTGATCCGCACGTGGCAATACATTTTGATGTCAATCGCCAGCAGGCTATCAAAACGCGGGAGCGTGTGCTCAAACAGGCCGCGGAGCAGGGGTATTGGGTTGCTGCCGCACATATTTCATTTCCGGGGTTTGGCCACGTGAAGCGTGAGGGGAATGGGTATCGTTGGGTGGAGAGCAATTATACGACCCAGTTAGGGCAGTAGTCTGCCTGCCATCTGGACGCCTGCGCCGATACAGCCGGGGCGTTAAGCACCTTGAGAACCTATCTCTCCCCCTGAGGGGAGAGATAACATGAACACTGCCCGCTGTAACCTGAGGGGAGTATTCACCGCGACAAGCGAATTACGCTTTTGCCGCTTCTGCTGCTTTAACGATTACCGCAAAAGCGTCAGCTTTCAGGGAAGCGCCGCCAACCAGCGCGCCGTCGATGTCAGGCTGGGTGAACAGCTCAGCAGCGTTAGCCGCGTTAACGGAACCGCCGTACTGAATAATTACCTGCTCAGCCACTTTCGCATCTGCTTTAGCGATATGGTCACGGATGAATTTGTGAACCGCTTGAGCCTGAGCCGGGGTCGCAGATTTACCGGTACCGATTGCCCATACTGGTTCGTAAGCGATGACCGCGCCTTCGAATGCCGCAGCGCCCTGAGTTTTCAGAACCGCGTCGATCTGACGTGCGCACACTTCTTCGGTTTTGCCCGCTTCGTTTTCTGCTTCGGTTTCACCGATGCACAGAACCGGGATCAGACCTTGTTCTTTCAGAACGGCGAATTTTTTAGCAATGAGTTCGTCAGATTCTGCGTGGTAAGTACGACGCTCGGAGTGGCCGATAATAATGTACTGCGCGCCAATATCTTTGAGCATTTCAGCGGAGGTTTCGCCGGTGAATGCGCCAGACAGGTTAACGTCGACGTTCTGAGCGCCCAGAATGATGTGGCTGCCTGCAGCGGCTTGTTTAGCCAGATCCAGGTACATAGCCGGCGGAGCGATGGCGACGCCACAACCCGTAACGCCAGCCAGCTCTTTACGCAGGTTAGCTACCAGTTCGTTTACCATGTGGCGGCTGCCGTTCAGTTTCCAGTTACCCATCACTAAAGGATGTCGCATTTGAATTCTCCACGCTATAAGAGCGAATTTAAGTAAAATGTCTACCCGTCAGGGCAGTTTGGTCTGTGAGACAGTATAGAGATTCGTCGCCGGAAAGGCTTTGCTTTTTGTCATTTATTGTCGCCTTCCAGGCTTTCAGATAGCGCCAGCTTAATCGGTTCAACAGCGAAGGTGAGCCCCTTTTCGCCGTCATCTGCGACCACATAACGGATGGCACCTTCCGTTTCGGCATACCAGAGTTTGTTTTTGCCGTTGTTCAGTAATTTTTGCAGCTTTTGCAGACTTTGCGCTTTGGTCAGCGTCGGCGAAAACGCGCGAATCAGCGCCGCCATATACTCCTGCGCTTTGGCTTTTGCCGCCTTTTGCTCTGGCCCCCTGACCGGTAGCCAGGTCATCTGCATGGATTTAATTTTCAGCGTGCCGCGTTCCAGCGCCGTGGAGGCGTACAGATTGTCGTTAATTTTGGTCGCGGCGCGGGTCAGACGTTCGGTATCACTACGCGAATCGACAGCGCGAAATTCGTTGAGCTGCAGGTCGGGGTTATCTTCGTTGAACTTTTCTCTGAACTGGCTGATGGATTGTTCGAATGTGGGGGCTCCTGGCAGCAGATACGGGGCCGCAGCCGCAGGTGGCGTATCCTCTGCGAAGGCATAGTGGTTGATGAAGAGCGCCGTAAACAGGAGCCACCAGGTTTTCATTAACATCGTCCTCACTTCTCTTTGTTCACGATTAAAACGATAACAGTCTGGCTTGTCAAAAACTCACGTGACCAGGGTAAACTACGCAGCACTACAATTAAAGGAACCTTACATGGGTATTCAGCAGTGGTTGTTCTCATTTAAAGGCCGCATTGGTCGTCGTGATTTTTGGATCTGGACCGTTATCTGGGTGCTGGCGATGGCGGCGTTGTTTTACGCGGTCAGTTTTGAACTTCTGGCCAGCCAAAATGCCGCGTTTATGCTGGTTTGCCTGCTCTGGCCAACCGCGTGTGTGATTGTGAAACGACTGCATGACCGTAATAAGTCCGGCAGTTGGTCGTTGTTATTTATTCTTGCCTGGATGCTGCTGGCAGGGCACTGGGAGATACTGGGCGGTACGTGGGAATGGGTTGTTGGCCGCTTCGTGCCAGTGCTGATAATGGTAACGATGCTCATCGACCTGGGCGCATTTATCGGCACCCAGGGCGAGAACAAGTTCGGCAAGGATACGCTTGAAGTACAGTTCCGCTGATTACCAGTAGTGTTCAGCGGTGATGTGGCCCGGACGGCGGCGCAGATGTTTCGCCATCTGCCGGGTCTCTTTCAGCAACTGCTGTGTGTCACGCACCATCTGTGGGTTGCCGCAGAGCATTACGTGGCTGGTTTCGGTGTTGATGGGCAATCCCACTGCCTCTTCCAGTGTACCGTTCTCAATCAGCGCAGGCACACGCCCTGTGAGCGACCCGGACACTGTTTCCCGGCTAACCACCGTTTGAATCCGCAATTTACCCTCATAGCGCTTCTGCAGTTCGAGCATCAGCGGCAGATAACTTAAATCCGCGGCGTAGCGTACCGCATGCACCAGTACCAGATGAGTAAAGCGTTCCAGGTCCTTACCTTCCTGTAGGATCGACAAATACGGCCCAATCGCGGTCCCGGTTGCCAGCATCCACAGGGTATCGCAGTCCGGCACTTCGTCGAGAACAAAGAACCCTGCCGCCTCGCTGACGATTAACACCTCATCGCCTGGCTTCAGCGCGGCCAGACGCGGACTGAGTTTGCCCTCAGGGACGGTGACCAGATAAAACTCCAGATCGGGGTTACCTGGCGCATTGACGTAAGAGTAGGCACGCTGTACCCGCTCACCGTCGATTTCGAGGCCCAGCTTGGCAAATTGTCCGGCAGTAAAGGGATGAACGGGGGCATGAACGGTCAGACTGAACAATGCGTCGGTCCAGAACTCGACGTTTACGACTTTTCCTGTAACCCAGTCGGCCATGATTTTCTCCTGTTCAGAATCATTGCCTTATCTTCGTCGTGAATGGAGAGGATTTCCAGCCCGCTCAGGAAAGAAGGCTCTATTGAACAAATAATTTACAGGTTAATACAACCGCATTAAATCCGCTCTTCCTTGAGCGCGCGGCTTACAGAATATGCGTCTGTACGTCCGGGTCTTTGCGATCCAGATAGTGGATAGACTGAATGCGGCGGATGGTACGCGATTTTCCGCGAATCAGCAGGGTTTCGGTGGTGGCAATATTGCCTTTGCGGCTAATACCGTCCAGCAAGTCGCCTTTGGTAATCCCCGTTGCTGAGAAAATTACGTTGTCGCTGCGTGCCATATCATCCAGGCGCAGGACTTTATCGGCCTCAATGCCCATCGCCTGGCAGCGAGCCAGCTCGATTTCCCCGATACGACGGTTCTCTTCGTTGTCGCCTTTTACGTGATGACGTGCCAGCAAGCGGCCATTCATATCACCATCCAGCGCGCGGATGACGGCAGCTGAAACGACCCCTTCCGGCGCACCGCCAATACCATAAAGGACATCGACTTCACTGTCCGGCATGCAGGTCAGAATGGAGGCGGCAACGTCGCCGTCCGGAATAGCGAAAACGCGTACGCCGAGCTTCTGCATTTCAGCGATGGTGGCGTCGTGGCGAGGTTTGGCCAGAATCGTTACCGTCAGCTCACTGAGCGGTTTTCCGAGCGCATTAGCCACATTACGCAGGTTATCGGCAAGCGGCAGGTTGAGGTCGATAGTGCCTTTTGCGCCAGGGCCGACAATCAGTTTTTCCATATACATATCCGGCGCATTGAGGAAGCAGCCTTGATCACCCACTGCCAGTACTGCCAGGGCATTAGCCTGACCCATGGCGGTCATGCGGGTGCCTTCGATCGGATCAACGGCGATATCCACCGCATCGCCTCTACCAGTACCGACTTTTTCACCGATATAGAGCATTGGGGCTTCGTCGATTTCCCCTTCACCAATCACAATGGTGCCGTCAATATTGACCTGATTAAGCATGATGCGCATGGCGTGAACGGCAGCACCGTCGGCGGTATTTTTGTCGCCGCGGCCCAGCCACTTATAGCCAGCCAGCGCCGCTGCTTCGGTCACGCGGGAAAATTCAATGGCAAGTTCTCGTCTCATAGCAAACTCGTGAAGTGAAAGAAATTGCGCGAAGTTTAACACAGAGAGGGGGCATGGGTGCGGTCAGGTGCGGTGTTGCCTGAGGCCCTCACCCCGGCTCTCTCCCTCAGGGAGAGGGAGAAAACAGAGGTGAGGGGGAGGGGATTACTCGTCGTGCTCTTCCCACGCCAGCGCACGTTTCACGGCTTTTTTCCAGCCCGCGTAGCGAACGTTGCGTTCGGTGGTTTCGATGCTCGGGCGGAATTCACGCTCAATCACCGCTTTCTCCTGCAGTTCGTCCAGGTTTTGCCAGAAGCCCACCGCCAGGCCCGCCAGGTAAGCTGCGCCCAGTGCAGTGACTTCACGCACTTCCGGACGCTCAACGCGGGTGCCCAGAATGTCGGACTGGAACTGCATCAGGAAGTTGTTGGCCACCGCGCCGCCATCCACGCGCAGGGCGTGCAGACGAATGCCGGAGTCAGCCTGCATGGCTTCCAGAACGTCACGTGTCTGGTAGGCGATAGATTCCAGCGTTGCGCGAATGATGTGGTTTGAGTTTACGCCACGGGTCAGACCAAAAATCGCGCCACGTGCATACGGGTCCCAGTACGGTGCGCCCAGGCCGGTGAAAGCAGGCACCACGTAGACGCCATTGGTGTCTTTCACTTTGGTGGCGAAATATTCCGAGTCAAAGGCATCGCTGATGAGTTTCATCTCATCGCGCAGCCACTGGATTGACGCACCCGCCATGAACACGGCACCTTCCAGCGCATAGTTCACTTCACCCGTCGGTCCGCAAGCGATAGTGGTTAACAGGCCGTTTTCTGATTTCACCGCTTTTTCGCCGGTATTCATCAGCATAAAGCAGCCGGTACCGTAGGTGTTCTTCGCCATCCCTTCTTTTACGCACAACTGACCGAACAGCGCTGCCTGTTGGTCACCGGCGATCCCGGCGATAGGAATACGGGTACCGCCTTTACCACCGATGTTGGTCTGGCCGTAGACTTCGGAAGATTTACGCACTTCCGGCAGCATGGCGCGCGGGATATCCAGCGCGTCCAGCATTTTGTCATCCCAGTCCAGATCATGGATGTTGAACAGCATGGTACGGGAGGCGTTGGTGTAGTCAGTAACGTGTACGCGGCCCTGGGTCATTTTCCAGATAAGCCAGGTGTCGACGGTACCGAACAGCAGTTCGCCACGTTTCGCGCGTTCGCGAGAACCTTCTACATGATCGAGAATCCACTTCACTTTGGTGCCGGAGAAGTACGGGTCAACCACCAGGCCGGTGGCGCTGCGCACATACTCTTCCATGCCATCGCGTTTGAGCTGCTCGCAGATTTCTGAGGTGCGGCGGCACTGCCAGACAATGGCGTTATAGATAGGCTTACCGGTTTCGCGCTCCCAGACTATGGTCGTTTCACGTTGGTTGGTGATACCAATCGCGGCGATTTCATCGGAGTTGATGTCTGCTTTAGCCAGCACTTCTACCAGCGTTGAGCTTTGCGTTGCCCAGATTTCCATTGGGTCATGCTCTACCCAGCCTGGCTTAGGATAGATTTGTTCGAATTCGCGCTGCGAAACGCTGATGATGTTGGCGTCATGATCCATTACGACGGCGCGGGAGCTGGTGGTACCCTGGTCCAGCGCAACGATATATTTCTTTTCAGTCATGATTTATGTCCCGTAGTCACATTACAGCGGAGCTTTTTGTTGTGAAGTCGTGGTGGCGTCTTTGTCATCTTCCACAGCACAAACGTCACACGGTAAATTACGGCCAATCAGTTTACGATAACCGAAGGCACCCAGTGATGCGCCGACAATCGGCCCAAACAGCGGTACGAGGAAGTAAGGAATATCTTTCCCACCCGTGAAGGCGACATTGCCCCAGCCTGCCAGCCAGGCGAACGCTTTTGGTCCGATATCACGAGCAGGATTCATCGCAAACCCGGTCAGCGGGCCCATAGAAGCACCAATAACAGCAATCAGCAGGCCAATCAGCAGTGGTGCCAGCGGGCCACGCGGGATCCCGTTGCCGTCATCACCCAGCGCCATGATGACGCCCATCAGAACCGCGGTAATCACCATCTCAACAGCAAAGGCCTGGAAGAAATTGATGTGCGGGTTAGGGTAGGTTGAAAAGATGCCTGCCAGATCGAGACTTTCGACGCTGCCACGCACCATATGGTGAGTTTGTTCGAAATCGAAGAAAAGATTGTAATAAAGCCCGTAAACAAGTGCGGCCGCGCAGAATGCGCCAGCAAATTGAGAAGCAATGAAGGGGACAACTTTGCGCCCGTCGAAGCAGGCAAACAGCCACAATGCAATGGTCACTGCCGGGTTAAGATGTGCGCCGGAAACCCCTGCGGTCAGGTAGATGGCCATCGCCACGCCCAGACCCCAAATGATACTGATTTCCCACTGTCCGAAGCTGGCACCTGCTACTTTAAGTGCCGCAACGCAGCCCACACCGAAGAAAATCAACAACCCGGTACCGAGAAATTCGGCGATGCACTGACCTTTTAAGGTTGAGGTTTGACTCATAATCGGATCCTGCAAAGAGTTTAATGGTTATAGTTTGCATGGAGGGAGAAGACTCCACGATGCCGTGTAGACATACTGTTAATTTATCGTTAACGAGCAAAAACGAGAAATATCGAAATCAAAATGTGTGTACTGCGTCAATAAAATGAGCGTTTTCGCGCGATGAGGCGCGTTTGCGAAGGGATGCGACAGGATGCGAAGTGTGAGCTGAATCATTTTTGTAACCCTCAATTTAACAATTTATTGAAGCGGACCGCAATTGCACCAGGTTTAGACTGAAAAGTGTTGCAAAGCGCGATCTGCGCGGGTTGTCGCTGGACAGGGGCTAAAGGGCTTCATACAATCGGGTACTAAGACCGTGCGCTAAATACATTAAGGCGTCGCCGTTCACGGAACGCGGTTTTACCCGAGTGGTATATACCCATCAACGCCTTGCAATTCAGGAGAGGTATGACGATGTCATTAGAAGTATTCGAGAAGCTGGAAGCGAAAGTACAGCAGGCGATTGATACCATCACGCTGCTGCAGATGGAAATCGAAGAGCTGAAAGAGAAGAACAACAGTCTGTCCCAGGAAGTCCAGTCCGCACAGCATGATCGCGAAGAACTGGCTCGTGAAAACAACCAGTTGAAAGAACAGCAGCATGGCTGGCAGGAGCGTCTGCAGGCACTGCTGGGCCGTATGGAAGAAGTCTGATTACGCTTCTTCTTTCGTGCTAGCGGCGTTGGCTGCGCTTACTGACCCCAGTCACATCACTGTTTATGTTGCTGGGGATTCGCTCAGTTGCCGCCTTGCTACAACGCATAAAAAGGCACCTTTCGGTGCCTTTTTTGATCACTCGATATCCAGTGGATCTTCGGAAAGGATGATACCGGTGTTATCGGCATAGAGATGGTCGCCGGAAAAGAAGGTCACGCCGCCGAAATTGACGCGAATGTCGCTTTCGCCGATGCCTTCCCCTGCGGCGCCGACCGGAATCGCGGCAATGGCCTGAATGCCAATGTCCAGCTCTTCCAGGTCATCTACCTGACGCACTGCGCCATAGACCACAATGCCTTCCCACTCGTTTTGCAGAGCGATGCGCGCCAGGTCCGCATCGATTAACGCACGACGCACAGAACCACCGCCATCGACCAGCAGTACACGACCACGGCCATTTTCTTCGAGCAGATCGTACAGCAACCCGTTGTCCTCGAAACATTTCACCGTGATGATTTGACCGCCAAACGACGACCGTCCGCCAAAATTGGAGAACAGTGGTTCCACGACGTTGACATCTTCCTGGTAGATGTCACAGAGCTCAGACGTATCGTATTTCATAGGCTTAACGTTCAGTTGCTGCGAGAGTAGTCAGTATATCGCGCATCACGCATTGTTGGCAAAATCATCAATTGTTAATTGATTTTTGTCAGTTAAAACTGCGTCTGACTCAGCATAATTCCAACCACAAACAATAGGTTAGTCAGCAAAGCCCCTTTTACGGTACGTTCGAGCATCGGCGGCATGGCTTTCGGATCCCGCTCGCGCATCACAAAACGCGCCTGTTTGAACAGCAACGGCGCGGAAAAGACGAACAGCCAACCCCAGGCGCTATGCAGCGACAGCACGTTAAACAGCGCCAGGCAGAGAAGGGCCCCGGCCAGCAAACCCGCATGGTAGCGGCGCGCGTTCACCGGCCCTAAGCGCACCACCAGCGTGATTTTGCCATTGGCGCGATCGCTGTCGATATCACGCAGGTTGTTGATATTCAGCACTGCAGTTGCCAGCAGGCCGCACGCCGTAGCCGGCAAGATAATCGCGGGGATCAGCATATGGGTTTGCAGATACCAGCTTCCCATTACGCTCAGCCAGCCAAAGAAAATCAGTACCGAAACATCGCCAAGGCCGATGTAACCGTAAGGGCGTTTACCGACGGTATAGGTAATAGCGGCGATGATCGACAGCGCGCCAAGCACCACAAAGCCGATGAAATCTGTCAGGGTTTGCGAGGCCGCCAGCAGCAACAGCAGGCCCGAGATGCAGCTCAGGACAATGACGATGATGAGCGCACGCTTCATCTGCTCAAGCGAAATTGCCTCTTTTTGCATGCCGCGCAATGGCCCAATTCGGTCAGGCTTGTCGCTGCCCTTAACCGCATCGCCATAGTCATTGGCGAGGTTGGAAAGGATTTGCAGCAATCCGGCGGTGCTTAATGCCAGTACGGCAACCAGCGGATCGAAGAAACCCTGCCACCAGGCCAGCGTCGTCCCTACCACGATAGCGGCAAACGCCAGCGGCAGTGTTTTTGGGCGCAGGCTTTCCAGCCATGCCTGAGTGCGGCTTAAAGGTTGTGCGTCAGTCATAGTCACCAGCCAGTAATAAAAAATGGGGGCATAAGCCCCCATCGGAAATGATGAAAACGTTGTGGCGGGGATTATAAGATAAAACGGCTCAGATCTTCATCTGCCACTAAAGCATCAAGGTGCTTACTCACATAGTCGGCGTCGATGATGATAGTTTCGCCATTCAGGTCGCTTGCGTCATAGGAAATGTCTTCCATGAGGCGCTCCAGAACGGTGTGCAGACGGCGCGCACCGATGTTTTCGGTGGTCTCGTTCACCTGCCAGGCCGCCTGTGCGATGCGTTTAATCCCGTCGTCGGTGAAATCGATGTTGACGCCTTCTGTTGCCATCAGCGCTTTGTATTGCACGGTAACCGATGCGTTTGGTTCGGTCAGAATGCGTTCAAAGTCTTCCGTGGTCAGAGCCTTGAGTTCGACGCGAATCGGCAGACGACCCTGCAGTTCCGGGATCAGGTCTGACGGGCTGGCCACCTGGAATGCACCGGAGGCGATAAACAGGATGTGATCGGTTTTGACCATGCCGTGTTTGGTGGAGACAGTACAGCCTTCTACCAGCGGCAGCAGGTCGCGCTGAACACCTTCACGGGAAACATCCGGACCGGAAGTATTACCGCCGCGCTTACAGATTTTGTCGATTTCATCAATGAAGACGATACCGTGCTGTTCAACTGCGTCGATTGCATCTTGTTTCAGCTCTTCCGGGTTCACCAGCTTCGCCGCTTCTTCTTCGATCAGCAGCTTCATCGCATCTTTGATTTTCAGCTTACGCGGTTTCTGTTTTTGCCCGCCCAGATTCTGAAACATGGACTGAAGCTGGCTGGTCATCTCTTCCATTCCTGGAGGTGCCATGATCTCAACGCCCATCGGTGACGCGGCCAGGTTGATTTCAATTTCTTTATCATCGAGCTGGCCTTCACGCAGTTTTTTGCGGAAGGACTGACGTGCAGCAGACGGCTCAGCGACCGTTTCCGGCTGGCCCCAGTTATTTTTTGCCGGGGGGATGAGCACGTCCAGAATACGCTCTTCCGCCATCTCTTCGGCGCGATAGCGATTTTTTTCGATGGACTGCATGCGGACCATTTTCACGGCGGCATCGGTAAGATCGCGGATAATGGAATCCACTTCTTTACCGACATAACCCACTTCGGTGAATTTGGTTGCTTCAACTTTTATAAAGGGCGCATTCGCCAGTTTCGCCAGACGGCGGGCAATTTCGGTTTTACCCACACCGGTCGGCCCGATCATCAGAATGTTTTTCGGGGTCACTTCATGGCGCAGCTCTTCATCAAGCTGCATACGGCGCCAGCGGTTACGCAGGGCAATCGCCACGGAACGCTTCGCCGCATCCTGACCGATAATGTGTTTGTCCAGTTCGCTGACAATTTCGCGTGGGGTCATTTCAGACATGAGGGATCCTTACGCCTTGGTGGTCAATTCTTCGATGGTGTGGAAGTGGTTAGTGTAGATGCAGATGTCACCGGCGATATTCAGCGCTTTCTCGGCGATGTCGCGCGCGCTGAGGTCGGTGTTTTCCAGCAGCGCACGGGCAGCCGCCTGGGCATACGGGCCACCAGAGCCAATGGCAATCAGGTCATTTTCCGGCTGCACAACGTCACCGTTACCGGTGATGATCAGTGAGGCCGTTTCATCGGCTACAGCCAGCAACGCTTCCAGCTTGCGCAGCATGCGATCGGTACGCCAGTCTTTGGCCAGTTCCACCGCCGCTTTTACCAGGTGACCCTGGTGCATCTCCAGCTTACGTTCAAAGAGTTCAAACAACGTGAAGGCATCAGCCGTGCCCCCGGCAAAGCCAGCGATGACTTTGTCGTTGTACAGACGGCGAACTTTCTTCACGTTGCCTTTCATAACGGTGTTGCCCAGTGTCGCCTGGCCATCACCAGCGATAACGACATGGCCGTTACGGCGTACGCTTACTATTGTTGTCACGAGCAGACCCCCTGGTTACGAATGCAGAATACACGCCCCGTAGTGATACGGGGCAGAATGCAAGTATAGATGGGGGGGATTTTGGGGGTTTCAACCCCCGGCGGCGAGACGGATGCAGTTTGTGTGACCGGCCATTTTCAGACGGCTAATGGTGCCGTCCGCGTTATCTTTGCCTTTAACCGGGCCGATAACCACGCGATTCCAGCCGTTATTGCTGGTGATGCGAGAGTCAAACCCTTCAAAGGCGAGCTGGGCACGAACGGTCTCTGCCTGATCGGCGCCTTTGAACGAACCACACTGTACCATCCAGCGACGTTCGTCTTTTTTCTCGGCCGTTTGCTTCGGTGCCTCTTCATGCGTCACCGGCGCTGCCTGCTGCGTTTTCGGCGCGGTTGCCGTGGTGTGTGCTGGTGTTTGCAGCAAGTCCTGGTACGGCTGTTGGCTGGCGGCGGATGGTTTTTGCTGCGGCGTCTGCTTGGGTGCCTGTACAGGCGCGGTTTGTGCCGTACGTGGCTGCTCTGTTACCCGCGGTGGCGTACGCGTCGGTTGTTCAACCTGAACGTTACTCCACTGCTGTTGTTGCATCTGCTGCTGTACCTGTTGTTGCGCCTGACGCTGGCGTTGCAGCGTTTGCTGACGTTGCTCCTGCGTCTGCTCGTTCCACGGTACTTCGTTCAATTGCGTAGGCTGCTGGCGCATATCTGCCTGCATTTGCGCCAGTAACTGACGTTGTTCGTTCGTCAGTTGCTCCGGTTTTTCCACTTCACCACCCGCAGACGGTTCAGTAGGCGCACGCACGCCTGGCTGGCGGCTTTCCAGCTCTTTGATATAACGCCAGCGCTCTTCCGGTTTTGGCGGCAGACCATTGCCTGCAACCTTCTGGCTTTGCAGCGTTTCAGATTCTTCTTTCTTGTGGTGGGTAATAAAGTACAGGCCACCGATAAAAGCTACCAGTACTGCGGCGGCAATCGCGACCATTGCGGGCGAGACAGCGGATACGCTACGTTGCTTCTTCCTTGAGCTACTCTTTTTTTGCCGCGAAGGAGCCGACTGGCTGCGGCGTACATAATCTCGTTGTGCCACTATCGTTTCGCTGTATTTATTTCGTTTGTCAGCCCGTCATGTTACTTAAGCGACGGGCTTTTGACCAGAAGAGGGATTCCGATAACGCATTTACGTTAAGTCAACGCCTTAGTTGACCCACGTATGACCAATTCGCAATCCAGTAATCGGGAGCCGCTGCTTACCGTATGACCTTGTAACTGTTCGAGTAGTAACAGCATTGCTTCACGACCGATATCGAAACGCGGCTGGGCGACGGTAGTAAGAGGGGGATCGCAGAATTCAGCCAGCGAAATGTTATCGAAACCAATAATGGACAAATCATGCGGCACTTTCAGGCCGCGGCGCTTCGCATAAGACAACGCGCCGAGCGCCATCACGTCGCTGTGACAAAATACCGCAGTAGGCGGCTTCGGCAGAGAGAGTAACCGTTCCAGCGCCTCGCCACCGGCGGCAAAGGTAAAGTCGCCACGGGCAATATAATGCGGGTCAACGGTAATACCGGAGCGACGCAGCGCCTGTACATAGCCCTGCAGGCGGTAGTGGCACAACGGCATCTCTTCCGGTCCGGCGATGCATCCAATGTACTGATGCCCCTGCTCGCGCAGGTAATTCACGGCATTGAAGGCGGCGGTCAGGTTGTCGATATGTACTGTAGGCAGTTCCAGTTCCGGGGCAAACTCATTCGCCATCACCATTGGCGGCAGGTTACGTTGTTCTTCGATGCTGGCATCGAAAGGCAAGCGCGAACCGAGCAGCAACATCCCGTCTATCTGCTTAGTGATGATTAAATCTATAAAGGTTTTTTCTTGCTGATTCTGATGCGCGCAATCGCCGATCAGAACCAGATAACCATTTTCTGCGGCAGTGACTTCGATACCACGGATAATTTCACTAAAAAACGGATCGCAAATATCCGGCACGATCACCAGGATCGTCCGGGATTCATTACGTTTAACATTACGTCCCATCGATTGCGGCAAATAACCCACTTCCATTGCCGCCTGCTCAACCCGATTGCGGGTAGCCTGCGACACTTTATCCGGGTTCATTAACGCACGGGACACCGTTGCCGTGGACACCTTCGCTTTAACGGCAACATCTTTCATGGTCGCGGCTGCAACCTGATTCCTGGTCTTCACCTTCTTCTCCTCGCATGCGCGGCGCAGGCGCAGACACATTTTTATCAGATAGTTAATCTAATCGGTTACAGAATTTTCATTAAAAATGTGATGAAAGTTGAATTTTTCGAGGTGCCTCGCAACCTTAGCCCTCGATAGGGTCCACATCCAGCACCCACTTCACTTTGCGTGCCTCAGGTAAGGTGTTGATAAGCGTAAGCGTGCCGCTGACAATCTGTTGCAGGCGTACTCGCGAAGGGTGTTGCAGCAGGAGCTGCCAGCGCCAGCGCCCGGCACGCTTGGGTGCCAGTGCCGGAACCGGACCAAGCACCCAAAGATGCTGGTCCGCCAGCGGACTGGATTGCAGCAGATTTTTCAATTGTTGCAGGAACAACGGCGCCTGCTGGTTGTTATGATCTTCCGCACGGATGAGCACATGGCTGGTCCAGGGGGGAAGCTGGAGCGTCTGACGCTCTGCCAGCGCCTGCTCAGCGAAGGTGTCGTAGCCTTTATGCAGAAGCGTCTGCAACAAAGGGTGTTCCGGATGGTGGGTTTGCAGTACGACTTCCCCTTGTTTCCCTGCGCGCCCGGCCCGCCCTGAGACCTGGGTATAAAGCTGCGCAAAGCGTTCTGCAGCGCGGAAATCGGCGGAGAAGAGCGCGCCATCGACATCCAACAGGGCAACCAGCGTGACGTCCGGAAAATGGTGCCCTTTCGCCAGCATCTGTGTGCCGATAAGAATACGCGCACCGCCACGATGCACTTCCGCCAGATGCTGTTCGAGCGCGCCTTTACGACTGGTGGTGTCCCGGTCGATACGCGACAGCGGAACCCCAGGAAAAAGCGGGGCGAGCGCCTGCTCCAGTTGTTCTGTGCCCAGCCCAACCGGCATCAGATGGGTTGAGCCGCAGGAAGGACATTGCCGTGGTACCTGGCGCTGGCTGTCGCAATGGTGGCAACGTAAATGTTGTTGAGCCTGGTGTAACGTGTAGTAATGATCGCAGCGCGGACATTCGGCAATCCAGCCGCAGTCGTGACACAGCAGCGCTGGCGCGAAGCCTCGACGGTTCAGGAACAAGATGACCTGATTGCCCGCCTGCAAGTGCTGGCGCATGCGATTCACAAGGGCAGGAGAGAGCCCTGCCTGTAGCGCCTGACCTTTTAGATCCAGCACATGTTGTATGGCGGGGCGGGCGTTGCCGGCGCGACGCGTCAGGCGCAGCATCCTGTATTTACGCGCGCGCACATTGTGGAGCGTTTCCAGTGCGGGCGTCGCCGAGCCGAGTATGATCGGAATTTGCTCGCTGTGGGCACGGTAAACGGCCAGGTCGCGTGCATGGTAGCGCCACCCTTCCTGCTGTTTATAAGAGCTGTCGTGTTCTTCATCGATCACGATCACGCCCAAATTTTTAAAAGGGGTAAACAGCGACGAGCGCGTGCCAATCACAATTGCCGCTTCGCCGTTTTTGGCTTTTAGCCAGGCGGACAGGCGTTCACTGTCATTCAATCCGGAATGCAGTACCTCGACCGGGGCAGAAAAGCGTTCACGAAAACGGGCGATGGTCTGCGGCGTCAGGCCGATTTCCGGTACCATCACCAGCGCCTGTTTCCCCTGTGCCAGCACATTCTCCAGTACGCTGAGATAGACTTCTGTTTTGCCTGAACCGGTTACACCTGCCAGCAGCCAGGCTGAGAATTGATCCGCCGCGCTGTGGATCGCTCCCACTGCCGTAGCTTGTTCGGTATTAAGCCGCAGACGCTCGCCGCAGACGGAAAAGCCATGCCGCCAGTCATGATGCGCTGGCTCCTCACTGTTGAGTTCTGCCAGCCCTTTCGTGCGTAATGACTGGAGCGCGGCGTCGTTGAACTCAAGCTCCGCAACCTGATGACGCCAGATGCGTCCCTGGCGCAGGGCCGCCAGCGCCTGTTGCTGTTTTGGCGAACGTTTAAGGCTATTGAGATCGACCGCCTGCCCCTGCTCGGTCGCAAACCAGAACCACTGCACTGCTGCACTGGCAGGTTTACCCTGGCGTAGGGGTAAAGGAATGGCGTTGAAAAGTACATCGCCAATGGCGTGGTGATAATAGTCTGCCGCCCAGAGCAGAAGCCGCCAAACCGGGACGGAAAAGACGGGGTCGCTGTCCAGCACCTCGATCACGCTTTTCAGCTCATCGAGCGGCAATTCGCTGGTCTCACCGACGGAAACCACAATCCCCACCCGTTGCTGGGTGCCAAAGGGTACGCGCACCCGGCAGCCCGCGCTGGCCACCATGCTATCAGGAAGCAGGTAGTCAAAGGTGCGGGGCAACGGTACGGGTAGCGCTACATGGGCGACGGGCATCTCAGGATCCTGACTTGAAAACTGGCGGGATAGTATACACATTGTTAAAGGTGGGGCGCGGATCAGTTTGCATACGTTGGTTAATTTCTGTATGATTCGCCGCCTTTGGTACGTATTCACGTGCCAGAGATCCACTAATACATTAACTCGCGTGGTGTCTGGCGTTAGGGCTGGAAGAGCGACGCGGCCTTAAACTGAGGTTTCCCATGAAAAAAGGTATTCACCCGAATTATGTAGCTATTACTGCAACCTGTTCTTGCGGTAATGTCATCAAAACCCACTCTACCGTGGGTCACGACCTGAACCTGGACGTGTGCGGCAACTGCCACCCGTTCTTCACTGGTAAACAACGTGTAGTTGATACCGGTGGTCGTGTTGAGCGTTTCAACAAACGCTTCAGCATCCCGGGCAGCAAATAAGTTGCCTGATGAAAAAAGCGCCGCAAGGCGCTTTTTTTGTCCCTGAATTCCGCGTCCTTCCTGCGATCATCTTCCTTCCCCTCATCCCAGACTGTAATTTTCGCAACGTTAGTTCTCTTGATTTGGCACATCGTTTCTATTTGTTGGGTCTATTGTTTCAGTTGGTGACATTGAGCTGATGTATCTTTGCTTTTTTGCCACTTAACCGGAATGCTGGCAAAAACTCAAAGGTTTGTACATTTACACTAAAATACAATTCCTCACGTTATTAGGACATTTTTAATTTGTAGCTGTCTTTCACTCGTTACGCTGGCCTGCGAATCCATAGCTACACGCTTTTCTTTTATTGAAATTTACGTCAAAGAGGAATTTCCATGAAGTTGAAATATGCGTTGTTATTACTGCCGGTACTGGCAGGAACAGCCCATGCGGGTTACGTAGACTATCGTCATGAATATTATGATGATGGACGTAACTATGATCGTGTTTATATTTCCCAACGATTTGCCAGCGGTTTTGGGGTAGCGTTAGAAGGTATTTCCCGTTCTGATGATGCGGATGCTAAAAAACCGCTGAATAATATGGAAACGAACGGGATTGAGTATACTGCCAACTACCAGTTTACCTGGAGCAACCTGATATGGCTTCCTGGTATTGCCATTGAAACGGATGAAAATCAAACAATTTACAAGCCATTCGTGCGTGTTCAATACAATATCAACGAAAATTGGTGGACAGCATTCCGCTATCGCTTCGAGTACACCCGCCGTAACGCGCAGGGCCGTGATGACCGCCGTATTGATCGTCCGGAAGCGTGGATTGGTTATAACACCGGTAACTGGATGTTTGAGCTTAACGGTATTTATAAATTTGCCGAAAATGAGAATATTTATAACAACACTAAACAAGATTACGAATATAATTTCCGTGTTGCGTATAAAGCAGGTAATTGGGTGCCATTTGTTGAAGTAGGTAACGTGTCTTCGGGTTATAAAACAGCGATTACTGATGATCGCCAGACGCGTTATCGCGTTGGTATTGGTTATAACTTCTAGTTACCTCTCTTTCTGTGTCTGAATAATGCGGCGGCAATATATATTGCCGCCGTGTCCGCTCGCAATTTTTAAGTCGAGATTTTATATTTCGCTAAGGATTGGGTAAAACAACGTCTACACGCAAACCGGGTTTAGTGAATTATCTGGCGTACGGCTCCGGAGATTTTCTGGGAGCGGGTACAACAGCACTGACTGCCGCATGGTTACTTTATTTTTATACGACCTTTTGCGGCTTGACGCCGATTGAGGCGACATTTATTTTCGCCATGGCCAGGGTACTGGATGCCATAGTCAGCCCACTGATGGGTTATCTGACCGATAACTTTGGCAATACCTGGCTCGGTAAACGATTTGGTCGCCGTAAGTTCTTCATTCTACTTGGCATCCCGTGCGTATTTTCCTATACGCTGATGTGGGTCGGCCACATGAACTACTGGTACTACTTATTCACGTACCTGCTGTTTGACGTGGTGTACACCATGATTCTGGTGCCTTATGAGACGCTGGTGCCGGAGATGACCGATGATTTCAAACAGAAAACCAAGTTTTCCGGCGCGCGTATCGCGCTGGCACAGCTTTCCGCTATTCTGGCTGCTTTCCTGCCCGGTATCCTGTTGAGTCATTTCGGTAAAGACAATGCTGTTTCTTTCTTCTATGCCAGCATCGTCTTTGCCGTGATCTGCGCGATAGTATTGACGCTGGTGTGGATCTTCACCTGGGAGCGCCCACGTGATGAACAAGCAGAAGCCGTAAAACCAAAACTGACCCTGGGACAAAGCCTGGGCCGTCTGATCATTGAATTGAGTTCCACCTTCCGTATCCGTATTTTTCGTCAGCATCTGGGGATGTACCTTGGCGGATATATTGCACAGGACGTCTTCAACGCGGTCTTCACCTACTATGTGGTGTTTGTGTTGATGCAGAGTCCGACGCTGGCCTCCAGTCTGATGGGAACCATGGCGATTCTGCAGTTTATCGCGGTTATGGGGATGATCCCGCTCTGTATTCGTTTCGGCGCTGCGCCGTCTTACCGTATTGTCGTGGTGCTGTTTGGTCTGGCTGCGGTTTCCTTCGCTCTGCTGTCGCTGGCTGGACAGAGCGATAATATGTCGCTGCTATTATTTATTTCGGGTATTGCCGGGTTAGGGCGTGGCGGCATTAACTATATTCCGTGGAACATCTATACCTATATCGCCGATGTGGACGAGGTGGTGACGGGTCAGCGTCGCGAGGGTATTTTTGCCGGGATCATGACCCTAACGCGTAAGGCCTCTCAGGCTGGCGCAGTGATGCTGGTGGGCATTGTGATGCAAATGTCCGGTTTTATTTCCGGGCAGAGCACACAGGTGCCGGGAGTGAGCCATACCATCCTGATGATTCTGAGTATCGGCACCGTGCTGGTGCTGTCGATCGGTTTCCTGGTGTCGTTGCGCTTTCGTCTGAACTTGTCCACGCACAGCGTTCTGCGTGAAGAGACGGCAAAAATGCGTAGTGCGGGCCGCCTGACGCCGGAATCCATTACGCCGCAGGCGCGTAAGACGGTAGAAATGCTGGCGGGTATGCCTTACGAAAAACTATGGGGCAATAATGATATTGGCTACACCAACCGGCAGAAGTCACGTGAAGCGCAATCTCACGCGTCAGCCGTGTAGGCGATCATTTGAGTGAAATTTTTGTGATGAAAGTCACAAAAATATTGCTGGCGACATGGAAGAGGCATAGACTTTTCACAGCGAAAGACATCATTAACAACGCGTGAAAGGATATGACTATGCTAAATGCACTGAAAAATGTCGTTGTGTCTTATTTTATTTCTCTGGCAGAGGTTCACCCGGAAGTGACCCGCTTCTGATTCAGCCAGCGCAACAGACAGACCAACAAAAAGGCAGAAGATTTCTTCTGCCTTTTTTGTTTATCTCTGCTCCATTACTGGGGATAGCAGTGCACATTCAGGCATGCTCTGTGGTTATCCACTGCGTGTATAACGCTTCCCGCCGTTAACGTAAGCGACGTATCCAACGTCCCCCCTGCGCTTTACAGCCCCTTGGCCGTCCATTTTTTTGCGACGGTTTCCAGTTGCGGGGCGTCAAATAACGCTTGTGGCGAGATCACTGTTTCGTTCAGCGGGATATTACGCCCGTAACGCTCGTTGAGTTTGGCGCGCACGAACGGGGAGTTCAGATCGAACTCTTTAAGTTTCTGCAGCTTACCCGGCTGTATCCCCAGCGCACGGTCATACACCTTCCACACCACTTCTGAGCAATACTGGCGCTCATCGGTCCATGAAAATGCCAGGTCATAGGGTTTGCCGAGATAGCGCGTTGCCGTCTGCACCAGTTTTTGCTGCTGTGAAATGGAAAGCCCACCTTTCACGCGGCGGATGATGTAGTGCCCTTTTTCCCCACGGTTGATGAATTTTTGCAGTGGCGTATAGACCACCGGGCCGATGGCTTCAAAAACATAGGGGACATTGTTACGCAGCACGATCATGCCAGTGTGGCTAAAGCGCGAATGAGTGGCTTGCTGGATAGCTTTACTTTGTGACGAGCGAGACATCTGAAAGATGATATCGCCCGTCTGCGGTTCATAAGCCAGAACCGGGAAAACCATCACCGTGAGCAGCAAGAAGACAAACTTCTTTGTCATGATTTACATCCTTGTTCGAGACAAAAAAGGCGATTCAATCCATGAGCCGCCTTTTTAAATCAGTACTCCCACGTATCGGGGTCGATACCCAATTCGCGCATAATCACTTTTGCCTCTTCCGGGATTTCGTCGCTGCGCTCTTTCCGCAGGTCTTCATCGTTGGGCAACGGTTGGCCGGTAAACGCATGCAGGAATGCCTCACACAGCAGTTCGCTGTTGGTGGCATGACGCAGGTTGTTAACCTGACGACGGGTGCGCTCATCGGTGAGGATTTTTAACACCTTCAGAGGAATGGAAACCGTAATTTTTTTTACCTGTTCACTCTTCTTACCGTGCTCAGCGTACGGGCTGATATATTCGCCGCTCCATTCAGCCATGAGATACCTTTAATCCTCTCAGTCATTAATAAAAGGTCAGAACCTGATCAATGCAGCGCCCGGACCATAATCTCGCGTAGTTTACCGTAGAGTCAGTACCGTGACACGGTGTATCGCTCTGCGCCACTTCACTAAAGCATATAATTTTAACGGCTATTGCGATTTTGCTCAATCTATACGCAAAGAAGTTTAGATGTCTAGATGTATTGACGTCTATTATTCTTATGTTTACTCTGGTGCCTGACTTTTCATCCATTAAGCCAGGAAGCCTTCACCATGACGCGTAAACAGGCCACCATCGCAGTGCGTAGCGGATTGAACGATGACGAGCAATACGGTTGCGTTGTTCCGCCAATTCATCTCTCCAGCACCTATAATTTCACCGGTTTTAATGAGCCACGAGCCCATGACTATTCACGCCGTGGTAATCCGACGCGCGATGTCGTGCAGCGTGCGCTGGCAGAGCTGGAAGGTGGTGCGGGTGCCGTGATGACCAACACCGGTATGTCGGCGATTCATCTGGTGACCACGGTTTTCCTGAAGCCGGGCGACCTGCTGGTTGCGCCGCATGATTGCTATGGCGGCAGTTATCGTCTTTTCGACAGTCTGGCAAAACGCGGCTGCTATAAGGTTTTGTTTGTCGATCAGAATGATGAACCGGCATTAAAAGCGGCACTGGCGCAAAAACCAAAGCTGGTGCTGGTGGAAAGTCCGAGCAACCCATTGTTGCGCGTCGTGGATATTGCGAAAATCTGCCAACTCGCGCGCGAGGTCGGTGCGGTCAGCGTGGTAGATAACACCTTCCTGAGCCCGGCGTTGCAAAACCCGCTGGCGTTAGGCGCAGATTTGGTATTGCATTCATGTACTAAATACCTGAATGGTCACTCGGACGTTGTCGCGGGCGTGGTGATTGCCAAAGACCCGGATACCGTCACAGAACTGGCATGGTGGGCGAATAATATCGGCGTCACCGGTAGCGCCTTCGACAGCTATCTGCTGTTGCGTGGCCTGCGTACCCTGTCTCCACGTATGGAAGTGGCGCAGCGTAACGCCCAGGCGATCGTTGAGTTTCTGAAAGAGCAGCCGCTGGTGAAAAAACTTTATCACCCGTCGCTGCCGGAAAATCAGGGGCACGAGATTGCCGCACGTCAGCAGAAAGGCTTTGGCGCAATGTTGAGTTTCGAACTGGATGGCGATGAGCAAACACTGCGTCGCTTCTTAAGCGGTTTGTCATTATTTACGCTGGCGGAATCGTTAGGTGGGGTTGAAAGCTTAATCTCCCACGCTGCCACGATGACACACGCGGGCATGGCGCCGGAAGCACGTGCCGCTGCCGGGATTTCAGAGACGTTACTGCGTATCTCAACCGGCATTGAAGATGGTGAAGATTTGATTGCCGACCTGGAAAATGGCTTCCGGGTCGCGGCTGAGGGATAAACATGAGTGTGAATGCGCAGGCAGGGGCGAAGGTTCGTCAACTGCATAAGTTTGGTGGGAGCAGTCTGGCTGATGTGAAATGTTACCTGCGCGTCGCGGGGATCATGGCGGAATATTCGCAACCGGGCGATTTAATGGTCGTTTCGGCAGCCGGCAGTACCACTAACCAGTTGATTAGTTGGCTCAAATTGAGTCAGACCGATCGTCTCTCTGCGCATCAGGTTCAGCAGTCGTTACGTCGTTATCAAAGTGAGTTGATTGCCGGGCTGTTACCAGCCGATGTGGCTGACGGTCTGATTAGTGAGTTTATTCGTGACCTTGAACGCCTGGCCGGGTTGCTTGATGCCGGCATTACCGATGCGGTCTATGCCGAAGTGGTGGGGCACGGGGAAGTGTGGTCTGCGCGTCTGATGTCTGCCGTACTAAACCAGCAAGGGCAGGCCTCAGCATGGCTTGATGCGCGAGAGTTTCTACGCGCGGAACGTGCGGCTCAGCCGCAGGTCAACGAAGGCACTTCCTGGCCGCTGTTCCAGCAACTGCTGGCGCAGCATCCGGACAAACGTATCGTTGTGACGGGCTTTATCAGCCGCAACGAGGCGGGCGAAACCGTGCTGCTGGGGCGCAATGGTTCTGACTATTCGGCAACGCAAATTGGCGCATTAGCCGGGGTTACCCGCGTGACGATCTGGAGCGACGTTGCCGGCGTATACAGCGCCGACCCGCGTAAAGTGAAAGATGCATGTCTGCTGCCGTTGCTGCGTCTGGATGAAGCCAGCGAGCTGGCACGTCTGGCGGCGCCGGTACTTCACGCCCGAACCTTGCAGCCGGTTTCCGGCAGCAATATCGATTTGCAGTTGCGTTGTAGCTACAACCCGGAGCAGGGTTCCACGCGTATTGAGCGCGTACTGGCATCCGGCACGGGCGCCCGTATCGTCACAAGCCATGATGATGTTTGTCTGATCGAATTTCAGGTGCCTGCCGGGCAAGATTTCAAACTGGCGCAACGTGATATTGATGTGATCCTCAAGCGCGCTCAGGTTCGTCCGCTGGCGACAGGCGCTCACGCGGACCGTAATCTTCTGCAGCTCTGCTACACCTCGGAAGTGGTGGATAGCGTCTTTAAACTGCTCGACGAAGCAGGTCTGCCGGGCGAACTGCGTTTGCGTCAGGGGCTGGCTCTGGTGGCAATGGTCGGGGCTGGCGTTTGCCGTAATCCTCTGCATAGCCACCGTTTCTGGCAGCAGTTGAAAGGCCAGGCCGTGGAATTCGTCTGGCAGTCAGATGAAGGTATCAGTCTTGTCGCAGTGCTGCGCGTAGGGCCAACGGAAAGCCTGATTCAGGGGCTGCACCAGTCACTGTTCCGCGCGGAAAAACGCATTGGCCTGATGTTGTTTGGTAAAGGCAATATCGGGTCTCGCTGGCTCGAGCTATTTGCCCGCGAACAGAGCGCATTGTCTGCCCGTACCGGGTTCGAATTTGTTCTTGCAGGCGTGGTGGATAGCCGCCGTAGTTTATTGAATTACGAGGGTCTCGACGCCAGCCGGGCGCTGGCCTTCTTCAATGATGAGGCGGTCGAGCAGGATGAAGAGGCGCTATTCCTGTGGATGCGCGCGCACCCGTACGATGATCTTGTTGTGCTGGATGTCACGGCAAGCCCGCAACTTGCCGACCAGTATCTGGATTTTGCCAGTCACGGCTTTCACGTGATCAGCGCGAATAAACTGGCAGGTGCCAGCAGTAGTGACAAATACCGTCAGATCCACGACGCGTTTGAAAAAACCGGGCGTCGCTGGCTGTATAACGCCACCGTCGGAGCCGGGTTGCCGGTAAACCATACGGTTCGCGATCTTATCGATAGTGGCGATAGTATTCTGGCCATCAGCGGTATCTTCTCCGGTACGCTCTCCTGGTTGTTCCTGCAATTTGACGGCACCGTGCCGTTTACTGATTTGGTCGATCAGGCCTGGCAGCAGGGGCTGACCGAGCCGGACCCGCGCGTTGATCTTTCCGGTAAAGACGTGATGCGTAAGCTGGTCATTCTGGCGCGTGAGGCGGGTTATGACATCGAACCCGACCAGGTGCGCGTGGAGTCCCTGGTACCGACGAGCTGTGAAGAGGAGTCTATCGACCATTTCTTTGAAAATGGCGATGAGCTCAATGAGCAGATGACACAGCGTCTGGAGGCTGCTCGCGAGATGGGGCTGGTGCTGCGTTATGTGGCGCGTTTCGATGCCAACGGCAAAGCGCGTGTGGGTGTGGAAGCGGTGCGTCCGGAACACCCTCTGGCGGCGCTACTGCCTTGCGATAATGTGTTTGCCATCGAAAGTCGCTGGTATCGCGATAACCCGCTGGTGATCCGTGGGCCGGGAGCTGGCCGCGATGTCACCGCCGGAGCGATTCAATCGGATATCAATCGTCTGGCACAACTGCTGTAGTCGTCTCTTTTCGCCCTCTCCCCGTGGGAGAGGGCCGGGGTGAGGGCATCAGGCTGCACTAATCCCCTTCGTATCCTGAACCTTTTTCATCTTCGCTGAACATTCCTCACGCAGTATGATGATTTTCCAGTTGACGTTCGTCCGCTTTTCCGTCATTTTTACATCTGGACGTCTAAACGGATAGATGTTCGTAGCGCAACAAATAACAACACGCGATTGATGAGGTAAGGTATGAGCTTTTTTCACGCCAACCAGCGGGAAGCCCTGAATCAGAGCCTGGCTGAAGTGCACGGTCAGATTAATGTTTCATTTGAATTTTTTCCGCCGCGCACCAGTGAAATGGAACAGACCTTGTGGAACTCTATTGATCGTCTGAGTAGCCTCAAGCCGAAATTTGTCTCCGTCACCTACGGCGCCAACTCCGGCGAGCGCGACCGCACCCATAGCATCATTAAAGGCATTAAAGATCGTACCGGTCTTGAGGCGGTGCCGCATTTAACCTGTATCGATGCAACCCGTGATGAACTGCGTGCTATCGCCAAAGATTACTGGGACAACGGTATTCGCCATATCGTGGCGCTGCGTGGCGATCTGCCGCCGGGAAGCGGTAAGCCGGATATGTACGCTGCCGACCTGGTGACGTTGCTTAAAGAGGTGGCGGATTTTGATATCTCCGTTGCCGCTTATCCGGAAGTGCATCCGGAAGCAAAAAGCGCGCAGGCCGACTTGCTCAACCTGAAGCGCAAAGTGGATGCGGGCGCTAATCGCGCAATTACCCAGTTTTTCTTCGACGTAGAGAGCTATTTACGTTTCCGTGACCGCTGTGCGTCAACGGGCATAGATGTTGAAATCATCCCGGGGATCCTGCCGGTCACCAACTTTAAACAGGCAAAGAAATTTGCCGACATGACCAACGTGCGTATTCCGGCGTGGATGTCACAAATGTTTGAAGGGCTGGATGACGATGCCGAAACCCGCAAACTGGTGGGCGCCAGCATCGCCATGGACATGGTAAAAATTCTCAGCCGTGAAGGGGTTAAAGACTTCCATTTCTATACCCTGAACCGTGCGGAAATGAGCTACGCCATCTGCCACACACTGGGCGTACGCCCGGCAGTATAAGCCAGCGGAAAACGCCGGGTGATCGCATCATCCGGCAATGCTGTATGCCACCTCGCCACCGCAGAACGTGGTGTGCACATCATAATTATCCTCCAGCACCACAATATCTGCGTCATAACCGCGTTGAAGCTTGCCTTTGTGTCCGTCCAGCCCCAGCAGGCGCGCCGGGTTAATCGTGCAGGATTTCAATGCCGCGCCAAACGGCACCATCGCTCTTTCTACCATATTGTATAAGCCGCGATTAAGTTGCAGCGTGCTGCCAACCAGGACACCATCTTCGCGTCGTGTTGCGCCATCTTCACCCAGAATCATGGGTTCGCCACCGAACATATAGCGGCCAGGCGGGCAGCCTTTGGCTTTCATCGAGTCGCTGATCATGATGACGTAGTCATCATTTTTCAGGCGATAGAGGTGCGATGCCGACACCAGACCCACGAAAATGCCATCGGCGATGACTTCGCCGTACAGCCCATCCAGGCGAAAGGCTGCACCGAGCAGGCCCGGTTCGCGGTTTACATATTTCGCCATGCCGTTGTAAACATGGGTAACGTTTTTGGCGCCGTTAGCGACGGCTTCCAGCGCCTGTTCAAACGTGGCGTCTGAATGACCCATATTGACGGCAATCCCCCGTTGCGTGCAGTAACGGGTGAGGGCGAGATCGGCATCCTCTTCTGGCGCCAGAGTAATGGCGATGATGCGATTGTTGGCGGCCTTCTCGAAAGCCTGAAACTGCGCGATGTTCGCCGGACGGATCTGTTTTTCCGGCTGTGCGCCGCGGTATTTCTGGCACAGGAACGGGCCTTCAAAATGGATGCCGAGGATCTCCGCGCCCGCGTTGCCTTCATCCATTACACGGGAGATATTTTCCAGCGCCGCCAGCAGCGTGGCGTCTTCATCCGTCACGGTGGTCGGACAAAATGCCGTGACCCCTTCTGCCGGAAGATTTACCGCCCAGCGGCGCAGGCCTTCCGGATCGTTTTCATTGGTGTCGTAATTCCATCCACCGTGAGCATGGCTGTCAATCAGGCCAGGGATAATACGACGCGAGCCGAAATCATGGGCGGCATGGTGCGTCAGCCCGATGGCAATGTTACTGATTCGTCCCTCTTCTACGGTGATGTTCGCCGGATAAAACCCGCCGGAGAGCCAGACACGTTCACTTTGGATGATCATACGCTCACCTCAATGACGAAATCAGCGATGCTGCTTCGTTGTCGCACATGACGGTTACATTCGGATGCAGCAGCAGGAAAGAGGCCGGAAACATCGGGTCGATAGCTGTGCAATCGTGCAGTCGCTTCATGACCTGGGCTTTGGATTTACCGTTGGCGATCAGCACAATCTCTTTACTTTTCAGTATGGTGCCCATGCCGAGGGTGATAGCCTGACGCGGCACGTCTTCCTGGCGCGAAAAGAAACGCGCGTTCGCCTCGATCGTCTCTTCGTTTAGATTGATGACATGGCAAACCGGGCTATGGGTAGCCTGCGGTTCATTAAAGCCAATATGCCCGTCGTGACCAATGCCGAGTACGGTCATATCAAAATCGCCATGATCGACAATCGCACGTTCATAGCGGGCGCATTCTTCGTTCAGGTCTTTTGCCAGCACGTCGGGAACGAAACGGTTCTCCGGCGGCACATTGGCATGCTGATAGAAGTGGTGATCAAGAAACCAGTAGTAGCTCTGGGGATCGTCTTTTTTCAGCGGGATGTATTCGTCAATATTGAATGAAAAAGCACGGGAGAAATCCGCCTCTTTTTCCTGCGCCATGCGGCTCATCTCTGCCAGCAGCCCAACCGGCGTACCGCCTGTAGGGAGCGCCATCACTAAATCGGGTTTGCGGGCAAGCGCTTTAGCTACGCGCCGGGCTGCAAGCGCGCTCATCTCTTCATATGACTGGGTAATAATAAAATTCAGCATCTTTTTTCCTTAGCCGCCGATGGTGGCTTTTAAGCCAATATCTTCGGCGTACTGTTTAATCTGCTCGGTCATTTCGCGCTGTATGGGGGGAATCCCGTTAAGCAAATAGGGCATGTCGAGTTTTTCGTATTTACCGATACCGTAGATGTGATATTCGAGAATATCGACCTGCTGTACGGCACTGCCCAGGCTGCGAATAAACTCGAGCCGTTTACGAATATCTTCCGGCTGATCGTTGCGTGTCGGCACGATCACCATCCGTGCCAGGATCGGCTTACCCGTTGCCGCGATCGTTTTAGCATTTTCAAGAATCAGTCGGTTATCTACGCCGGTACAGGTGAGATGGATTTCCGGATCGAATGCTTTGAAATCGTAGGAGACCATGTCCACCGCATCGACCAGCGGCAACAGTTTGTCGCGACGTATATTACCCGCGGTGTCGAGACAAAGATGAACACCCGCTGCTCTGAGAATGTGTGCGGTTTCGGTAACAAACTCTGCCTGCAGGGCGGGCTCGCCACCGGAGAAGGTGACGCCGCCGCCGCTTTCGTCGTAAAAGGTTTTATCCCGCAGCAGCAGATCTGCCAGCGCCTGCGAGGTCATCTCCTTGCCAACCTTTTCATAGGCGTCGTAGGGGCAGGCATCAACCATATCCAGCAGATTAGTACAGCGTTTACGGTCAATGACCACGCCCAGGCCGGGTTCGGCGAAGGTGATGGCGTTATTGGCCGCCGCCTGCACGCAGGTGCCGCACTGGCGGCACCGCTCCTTGAACCAGAAGACGTTGAATCCTGACCTGAGCGTTTCAGGATTTGCGCACCACTGGCAGCGCAGGTTGCACTGCTGCATAAACACCGTACTGCGCAGCCCCGGACCATCCTTGGTGGAATAACGCTGAATACGTGAAATCAGGCCAGTTTTCATATCACCTCACACTTACCAGCTCAGTTCAGTTCGGGCGATGATCGCATCCTGTGCTTCCGGCATCAGCGTGGAGAACAGGGCGCAATAACCGGCGACGCGCACCATCAGGTTCGGATAATCTTCCGGATGTTCTTTTGCCGCCCGCAGGATGTTTGAATCGATGATGTTGAACTGATTGTGGAAAATATTTTTCGCACGACCGGCTTCCATAAAGGCGGTGAATTTTTCCAGATTATCCTCGCCTTCCAGCGCGCTCGGGGTGAACTTCATGTTCAGCAACTGACCACCGGCAATTTTCTGGTTAGGTAGTTTAGCGATGGAGTTAATGACCGCCGTCGGACCCTCTTTGTCCGCGCCGAGGCACGGTGACGCTCCTTCGTTAAGCGGCATGGTCGCCAGGCGGCCATCCGGCGTTGCGCCCACATCAAAACCATTTGGCACGTAGGAGGTGATGTTGGAGGTTGACATGGTGTAGCCGCAGCCTTTTGGTCCTTTGCCATAACGATCCGTTTTATATTTCGGCAATAGTTTGAGATAGGACTCGAACACATCAGCGACGATGTTATCCACATAGTCGATATCGTTACCGAACTTCGGCGCGTTACGGCAAAGCTTACGTACACGAGCGCCTTCAATGCCGTCAAAATTGCTGTCCATGGCGTCGCGCAGTTGTTTCAGCGTCAGCACCTTGTCATCAAAGACCAGTTTCTTCACTGCGGCCAGGCTGTCGCCCACCACGGATGGCCCGATATTGGAGGAACTAACGAAGTCATACTCCGCGCCGCCATTTTTCAGTGTTTTACCGCGTTCCAGACAGCAGTTAATGGTGGCGGAAGCGAAGGCGTCAGCATCGTGATATTTCAGCGCGCGGTCGCAAACCAGGTCGCAATCCACCGCCAGGTCGGAGTAGAACGCCAGCAGCTGGTTCCATGCCGCCCAGACTTCATCATAAGAGGCGTAGTTAATGTCGCGGCCTTCTTTGCCGTTCACATTCACCAGTTGAACGCCGGTTGTCGGATCGCAGCCGTTGTTCATCACCAGTTCAAGGATTTTGCCGAAGTTTACGTAGGTCATACCGGTAGCACGGTGGCCCCAGCGTCCCGGAATAGCGGTTTCCACGCAGCCCATCGAGGCATATTCGCGCGCGACTTCTTCACTCAGACCCAGCGTCATCATCGCCGGAATCACCACTTCGTCACAGAAAATAGACGGCATGCCGAAGCCTTTACGGATCAGTTTTGCCGAGTCTTGCATCAGTGAGTGCGGAGTATCTTTGGAGAAGCGTACGCTCAGGTTAGGTTCCGGCAGGCCGGTCAGTGCCATGGCTTCCAGCGACAGGTAAGAGAGGTCATTGGTGCCGTCAGTGCCGTCTGGCTTCATCCCGCCAACCATCAGGTTGGAATAGAGTGGGTAGCCGCCGCTGTACTGGGTATGGCCCCAGGGGCGCACTTTGTTGAGGCTGTTGGTCATGATGAAGAAATGGGTAAGGATCTCCAGCGCCTTCTCTTTGCTGATTTTGCCAGAGTTGATATCCGCTTCGTAGAACGGCCAGACGTACTGGTCGAAGCGACCAAAAGAAAAGGAGTGACCGTTACTCTCGATCATCATCAGCAGGTGTGTCAGGTAAACGGTCTCTACGGCTTCCCAGAAGTTGCGCGCTTTGCCTTCCATCAGGTGGGCAAACATATCGCTCATCGCCTGCAGTTCGTCGCGACGTTTAGCATCGGTGGTTTTCGTTGCCTCTTCTTTAGCAAGCAAGGAGAAGCGCTTACAGTAATTCAGTGCCGCTTCCATGGTGATGATCACGGCCTGGTAGAAATCTTTTTGTTCGTCGGTCAGGTCGGTATCTTCGGCCAGGTGCTGTTTTGCGATATCACGCATACCGCCGTAGCCCACTTCCAGCACGAAGTCATGGTTAGGAATGATGTGACCATCGCCAGACATACTGATGCCGCCGCGGTGCAGTACCCCCTGTTTTTCCGCCAGGCGGTTAATGTGCGGCAGGTTAGCCAGCACTTCATCCTGATGGGTTTTACCCTGCCAGTAATCCTGCAATACGCGCAGACGTGCTTTCGTCTCTTCGCTTACCTGGAAGCTGTCGCCTGAGCGTTTGTCGAACGCGTCCAGCTCGTCGATAACCCAGTTGAATGAGTACTCCGGGAACACCGGCGCGGCGAAGTTCGCACTGGCCTGGTTGCCGACAATCAGCATGTCCGGTTCGATATAGATGGTCATTTTTTCAAGAATATCGGCCATTGCCAGCGCCCGGCGAATAACGATCGATTTGCCTTCTGAGCGTTTGAAAGACTCAGTAATGATTTCGGCACGCTCCGGGCAGATTGTCGCTACGCGGTGGAACATCTGGTCCTGTTTTTTAGCGATGCGTTCGAAATCACAATCGTTATTGGTGGGTTTGAAGCTGAGTAATCCGTTCATAAATTCCCTCACTGGTGAAATGGTTTCTCTGTGTGCATTTCATGCTTGAGGTGTGTTTTTGTCAACCTTAAAATGATTCATTTTGTTTCTTTTGTCACAAAAGAATCTAAATGGAACATTTAAAGGTGAAGGAAACACAGGCGCCCGTGTATGGGCGCGAAGGATTATTCGGCGCTGTCGGCCAGAATGAGTTCAGCTGAATGGCTGTTAAGAAGGGAGAGGATGTCGTCCGACATGCCGCTCTGGCTGACGATCGTATCGAAATCACCCAGATGACCATGACCCGCAAGGAAGGTCTGGCCAAATTTGCTTTTATCCGCCAGCAGGATTTTCTGCCGCCCGGCATCGGCCAGCGCGCGCTTCACATGAGCGTCGGTCATTTTGGGGACAGTAAGTTCACCCTGTTCGTTGATGCCCTGGGTGCTGAGAAAGACTTTATCGGCATGGAGAGTGCTGAAAAACTCGGCGGTACTGAAAGAGACCATGCCCTGGGTGTCGTCTTCATATTCACCTGGTGCCACAATCAACTTAATGTTACTGCGGCCTTTAAGCAGGTTTACGACAGGGACAGAGTTGGTGATCACCATGATTTTCTTGTCGAAAATACATTGGGCAAAGGCCAGCGCCGTGGTGCCGCAGTCGATGATAATGGTATCGCCATCTTCTACTAAATCAGCCGCTTTTTTCCCGATCAGGTGCTTATCATCGACCATTTGTACCGATTTAAGCTGGAAGCTGGGCTCCACGCTGGCACCGCTGGTGAGATACGCGCCGCCGTAGCTGGTTTTCACAATGCCCTGCTTTTCGAAGAACGAGAGATCACGGCGTATGGTCATTTTGGTAACGCCAAACTTCTCCGCCAGGTCATTAACCACGACCTTTTTTTCTTGTTGCAGAATGGCATAGATGCTCATTCTTCTGTCTGATGATTGCATGGTGCGGGTTCACTAAGGGGAAAAACGCACTATAAAGCACATAAATTACCGTGACAATATGGCTTGAAAGGAACATAAAGAAACACTCCCGGATATCACCGGGAGTGTGAGGGGGTTATTCCCACTCTGCAAGGAAACGTTGACCGTACTGATCGGCAACCAGGAGCGCGGCGTACACCTGATCTACCGTCGCGCCGCCAGGCATGTTATGGATGGTTTCGCCTTCGGCACAGGCTGCTTCTGCCACGATACGCATTTTGGCAGGGATGTCGTCCGTAATATCCAGCTGTGCCAGCGTAACAGGCAACCCAACGGTGTGGCAAAGCGCAGCGACGGTTTCAATTTCTTCCGCTGGCGCGTTTTCCAGAACCAGCTGCGTCAGCGTACCAAATGCCACTTTCTCGCCGTGGTAGTAGTGGTGCGCATCGGGAATAGCCGTCAGACCGTTGTGGATAGCATGCGCTGCCGCCAGGCCGCCGCTTTCAAAGCCGACACCGCTCAGGAAGGTATTGGCTTCAACAACCAATTCCAGCGCCGGCGTGACCACGTGCTGCTCGGCTGCCAGCATCGCTTTTTCGCCTTCGGCGATCAGCGTGTTGTAGCAAAGCTCCGCCAGTGCTAATGCTGCCTGAGTGCACTGTCCGCCCGCCATGGTGGTGGCGCCGCTGCGCGAACAGGCTCGGGCTTCAAACCACGTTGCCAGCGCATCACCGATACCGGCAGCCAGTAAACGTGCCGGTGCGCCGGCTACGATTTTGGTGTCGACAATGACGCGATCCGGGTTGTTGGGCAGCATCAGGTAACGATCAAACTCGCCTTCGTCGGTATAGATAACCGAGAGCGCGCTACAGGGTGCGTCTGTGGAAGCGATAGTTGGCGCGATAGCGACAGGTATGCCCATAAAGTGGGCCAGCGCTTTTGCCGTATCCAGCGTTTTACCGCCGCCGATACCGAGCACCGCGCCGCATTTTGCTTTTTCCGCGATGGTACGCAGACGGTCGATCTCATTTTGAGAGCATTCGCCGCCGAAAGGCACCACTTCGCAGGCAAGTCCGGCATCTGCCAGACTGTTTTGCAGCGTCTCCTGGGCGAAACCTAAGACAAATTTGTCCCCCACAACCAACCAGCTTGCTGCCAGCGGTTTGAGATACTCACCGAGACGGGTGATAACGTCTGCACCCTGAATATACTTACCTGGGGATTGAATAATGCGGTCCATACATTTCCTCCATTCTGGCGATGCGGGCCACGTACCGTGACCCTGGCGCCGGGTTACAGGTTTAGATTGCCAAATGCGTTACTCCAGTCCTGCTCAAACTTCTCTATTGCCGACTCTACCGCAGGTGTATTGAGCATTTGTTGCGCTACATCCAGGGGAAGCGTGATCGCTTCACAACCTGCCAGCAGGCAATCGAGCGCCTGGCGCGGAGTTTTGAAGCTGGCTGCCAGCACTTTGCTTTCTGGCGCATGCAGTTCCAGCAGGCTTTGCAGTTCCTGAACCATGCGAATACCGTCGCCTCCCTGAGCATCCACGCGGTTTACATAAGGCGCCACATATTTGGCTCCTGCCAGTGCGGCCAGTAGCCCCTGAGCTGCGCTGTAAACGGCGGTGCCGAGCGTTGGGATCCCTTCTTTTTTCAGCAGTTTGATAGCGGCAAGACCTTCGGCGGTGACCGGGATTTTAACTACGATGTCCGGTACCGCATTGCTCAGCCGTTTAGCCTCCGCCACCATCCCCTCTGCGTCACGGCTCATGGTCTGGGCAAATAGAATGCACTCCGGGCCAACAGCCTTTTGCAGGCGCGGTAACACATCCCAGATGGATTCCTTACCCGCAGCAATAATGCTCGGGTTAGTGGTCACGCCCGCGAGGGGGTAGATACGCGCCAGCCGTTCAACTTCTTTCACATTGGCGGTGTCCAGATACAGTTCCATGATACGTCCTCTTAAATTTCCCCGAATGATTTCTGCCTACAGGATACGAGGGGAATGCGGGAGCCGCTACGCGACATTTCTGCCAAAAACTAGACAAATGTAATATCCAGCTGAAAGCATGATCTGCATCATATTTAGAGAGGACGCACAGTTAACCTGTTGAATATAAATAGTTTAAAAAATGGCGAGGTGTTTTCATATTACAAAAATCCAGCAAATAGCATTTTTATACTCACCTGTCTTGAGGCTGAGTTATTGCAGTTTTTTCTCCGTCAGCTGGCTGTGGTACTGTCGACGATACTCAGAGGGCGAACGCTCAGTATTTTTCCGGAACAGACGGCAGAAATAGTTGCTGTCGACAAACCCACAGGTGTGCGCCACCTCTTTCACCTTCAGATCGTAACCCTTTAGCAGCGTTTTGGCGTGTTCCAGCCGCGTATGGTTCAGATATTCGTTGAAACCGATGGCGGCTGTTTTCTGAAACAGGTGCGAGAGGTAATTCGGCGAGATATAAAACGCCTGGGCCACCGATTCACGGCTTAAAGGCAGAGCATAATTTTCGTCGATATAATCGCGAATGGCTTCGAAAAGTGCCTGACTACGCGACGCCGTCTGGATTTGACTGCCGAGCAGATCGGCACAATGACTTAGCAAGCTGGCGACGATAAGGCGTGCTGTTTGCTGTTCTTTCGGCTGCATCTGCATCTCGTGCAATGTTTGCAGAAGGAATGAGCCAATACGAGGGCCCCGGCGAGCGACGTGCTGTTTAGCCAGATTATGCAACGCGCTGCCCTTCCACTGAGTCACGCTAAAACCCAACTGCTGTTTGCCAAATAGTACGCTCAGCATAGTGACAGGCATCTGCCATTGGGGAGCGTTCCAGCCGCCTGCGGGGATGTAAAGCACATCTTGTTCGGTCATCAATGATGTTTCTCCATTGATGCTCAGATCCATCAATGTTCCTTCCAGTACGATCTCCAGGCGCGGGAAATCCACCTGTAACGCTGAGGCAGGTGCTGGACCCGCGGCCGTGGCAAAACAGATTTGCCGCAGAGGTGTCTGGCCGCTAATCAGGCGGGTAAGCAGATCGCTGACGTCGTAATTCATGGTTTCCTTTTCCGCGCGCATGAAACCGCTCAACCTTAACTGGCGACATAAAAAAAGGCCACACTGTGTGTGACCTTTTGCACAAGGCTGTGAAGGTTAGCCAGTATTACGCATACCCGCCGCAACGCCTGCGATGGTCACCATCAATGCCTGCTCTACGCGGCGATCCGGTTCTTTACCTTCTTCTTCCGCTTTACGGGAACGGTGCAGCAACTCAGCCTGCAGCACGTTCAGCGGGTCAGTATAAATATTACGCAGCTGGATAGACTCGGCAATCCACGGCAGATCCGCCATCAGATGGGAGTCGTTGGCGATGGCCAGAACCACGTTGATGTCGGCTTCGAGCAGCTTACGCAATTCACTGCCCAGCGCCCACAGCTCAGGTTTCACCAGACGCTGATCGTAATATTCCGCGAGCCACAGGTCCGCTTTGGAGAACACCATTTCCAGCATGCCAAGGCGGGTTGAGAAGAACGGCCAGTCGCGGCACATCGCTTCCAGCTCGCTCTGTTTGCCATCTTCCACCACTTTTTGCAGCGCCGCACCCGCACCCAGCCAGGCGGGCAGCATCAGGCGGTTTTGCGTCCAGGCGAAAATCCACGGAATGGCGCGCAGAGATTCTACACCGCCAGTCGGACGACGCTTGGCCGGACGTGAGCCGAGCGGTAATTTGCCCAGTTCCTGCTCCGGCGTTGCGGAACGGAAGTACGGCACAAAGTCTTTGTTTTCGCGCACATAGCCACGATACATGTCACAGGAAATGGTAGACAGCTCATCCATGACGTGACGCCACGCATCTTTCGGCTCTGGTGGCGGCAGCAGGTTGGCTTCCAGAATGGCGCTGGTGTACAGCGACAGGCTGCTGATGGTCACTTCCGGCAGACCGTATTTGAAGCGGATCATCTCGCCCTGTTCGGTCACGCGCAGGCCGCCTTTCAGACTTCCCGGTGGTTGTGAAAGCAGTGCCGCATGGGCCGGAGCGCCGCCACGACCAATCGAGCCGCCACGGCCGTGGAACAGCGTCAGCTCAATGCCGGCTTTCTCGCAGGTTTTGATCAGCGCGTCCTGTGCCTGATATTGCGCCCAGGATGCGGCCATCACGCCCGCGTCTTTTGCGGAGTCGGAATAGCCAATCATCACCATCTGTTTGCCCTGAATAAAGCCGCGGTACCAGTCGATGTTCAGCAACTGGGTCATCACGTCGTTGGCATTGTTCAGATCGTCCAGGGTTTCAAACAGCGGCGCAACCGGCAAGGCATAGTCGATACCGGCTTCTTTTAGCAACAGATGAACACCCAGCACGTCGGATGGGGTCTTCGCCATGGAGATCACGTAGGCGGCTACCGATCCTTTCGGCGCGTCAACGATCGCTTTGCAGGTATTGAGCACCTCGCGGGTTTCATTGCTCGGCTCCCAGTTACGTGGTAGCAGAGGACGTTTGGAGTTCAGTTCGCGAATCAGGAATGCCTGTTTGTCGGCTTCGGACCAGCTTTCATAATCGCCGATACCCAGGTAACGGGTCAGTTCGCCGAGCGCTTCGGTGTGACGGGTGCTCTCCTGACGCACATCAATACGCACCAGCGGTACGCCAAAGCATTTCACGCGCCTAAGGGTATCAAGCAGTTCACCATTCGCGATGATGCCCATACCGCAGGCTTGCAGAGATTTGTAACAGGCGTAAAGCGGTTCCCAAAGCTGTTCGTTCTGGCTCAGCAGACCTTCTGGTTTCGGCAGTCTTTGGCCTTTCAGGCGCGCTTCCAGCCAGGCCTGCGTCGCCATCAGCTGGCCGCGCAGTTTTTTCATCAGATAACGGTACGGTTCCTGCGCGCCTTCGGCACCGGCCAGCTCGCGAAGCTCGTCGGTACATTCAACCATCGAGAGCTCAGAAATCAGTAACTGAATATCTTTCAGAAACAGGTCGGTCGCCTTCCAGCGGCTCAGCAGCAGGACGTGACGGGTAATCTCTGCGGTGACGTTCGGGTTGCCGTCGCGGTCGCCGCCCATCCAGGAGGTAAAGCGTACCGGTACGAAATCGACCGGCAGTTTGTAATTCAGGTTCGCTTCAAGCTGTTCGTTAAGCTCGCGAAGATAGTTAGGCACACCTTCCCACAGGCTGTTTTCCACCACCGCAAAGCCCCATTTGGCTTCGTCGACCGGGCTGGGACGGTGTTTACGGATTTCATCAGTATGCCAGGACTGTGCGATAAGCTGGCGCAGTCGGCGCATCAGTTGATGGCGCTCATAATCGGCGATATCGGTATTATCCAACTGCTTTAAGCAGTTGTTCACTTCCACCATTTTATGGATCAGCGTACGGCGGGTAATCTCTGTCGGGTGGGCTGTCAGTACCAGCTCCAGCGACAGTGATTCAACGGCTTGCTTGATGGTCGCTTCGTTGAGATCGGGTTGGTCTTTCAGTTTACGCAGAGTACGAGCAATCACTTCCGGGTTGCTTGCGGCTTCGCCTTTTGGCGAAATGCTGTGGTATTGCTCAGCGGTGTTGGCAAGGTTCAGAAACTGGCTGAATGCACGGGCTACCGGCAGCAGTTCATCATTGGACAGGTTTTGCAGCGTATTGAGCAGTTCCTGACGACTCGCTTCATTACCAGCACGTGAAGATTTGGACAGCTTACGGATTGTTTCGACCCTATCAAGGATATTCTCTCCCAACGCATCCTTGATGGTATCCCCCAGCAGCTTGCCGAGCATACTGACATTACTACGCAAAGCGGAATATTGTTCGTTCATGTTAACCCAGACACCCCATCTCATTTTATTTTGTTATATCCACCGCCATGCAACGTGAAACGGATAGATATCAGACACCGCCTTTTATAAAGCCACGTAAAACCCACGGCGTCAATTGCGGCGAAATCGGTTCAGCAAACGAATAAATGGCGTGAATTTACGAAATTTAATTCGCTTCCCGGCTAATAAGCGTTGCTTATGGAATTGTGAACAATGTCACTCAATTTTATCCTCACTCCGAATGTGGTTACTCGGAGCGAGGGGGTAAATCAATGCCAGCAGAAGTGATGGACCACCTGCGTAATCAATTCACGCGTGGGTTTAATAAAGCGGGTCTCAAGATATTCATCAGGCTGATGAGCCTGATTGATTGATCCCGGTCCCAACACCAGGGTCGGGCACAGCGTTTGAATGAACGGCGCTTCGGTACAGTAGTTCACCACGTCTGTTTTCTCGCCGAGCAGTTTTTCCACCACTTCAACCAACTGATGATCCGGCGGGCACTCGTAGCCTGGGATCGGCGGATGCAGTTCAGAAACCGTCAGGCGGCCCGGCCAGCGCTCGCTCACGGGTGCCAGTGCTTCATTCAGTAAGCCGTCGAGATCGCTCAGCGTCATACCTGGCAGTGGGCGGATGTCCATATGCAGTTCGCAGCAGGCACAGATACGGTTGGAAGCATCACCGCCGTGCAGGCTACCGAGGTTCAGCGTTGGATAAGGTACGGTGAACGCATCGTAGTGATAGCGCTCTTTCAGGTTGTCACGCAGAGTCATGATGCGCCCGATGGCATCGTGCATCAGTTCAATGGCATTCACGCCACGCGCCGGGTCGCTGGAGTGGCCGGACTGGCCCATCACACGCACCGCTGTGGAGATATGACCTTTATGGGCGCGGATCGGTTGCAGAGACGTTGGCTCACCGATGATGGCGCAATCCGGGCGAATCGCTGTGTTTTCGGAGAAATAGCGTGCACCCGCCATGCTGGTCTCTTCATCGGCGGTCGCCAGAATGTAGAGCGGCTTTTTCAGTTTCGTCACATCAACATCACGCAACGCGTCAAGAATGAAGGCGAAGAAGCCTTTCATATCGGCGGTGCCCAGGCCGTAGAGCTTGTTGTCATGTTCCGTCAGAGTGAAGGGATCGCGCGTCCAGCGCCCGTCATCGAAGGGAACGGTATCGGTATGACCCGTCAACAGAAGACCACCAGCGCCCTCACCGGTGCTGGCTAATAGATTAAACTTATTGCGTGTGCCGGGGACGGGTTGTACTTCAACCTTGAACCCGAGGTCGCCAAACCATCCAGCAAGCAGATTGATTAAAGAAGCATTGCTTTGATCAAGGGCTTCTTCCGTTGCACTGATAGACGGAGTGCCAATCAGGGCGCGGTAAATCTCGATAAATGGTGGCAAATTCATTTTCATTGTTGACATACCTGAGTTCGTGATAGTATCAATATTCATGCATTAATAGTGAATAAAAATACATTAATGCTGAGCGTAAAGGAACCCATCCGGCGCCTTTACTGCGCGACGTGGGATTGATGCCGAATCACTCCCTGGCAAACATGACGTACTAAGAAGGTAGACTGCCCCGATGTTGAACACATTAATTGTGGGTGCCAGCGGTTACGCCGGCGCAGAGCTAGTGACCTATGTAAATCGCCATCCTCATATGAACATAACCGCTTTGACGGTTTCAGCGCAAAGTAATGATGCAGGAAAATTGGTCTCTGATTTACATCCGCAGTTGAAAGGCATTGTCGACCTGCCATTGCAGCCGATGTCGGATATCAGTGAGTTCGCGCAAGGTGTGGATGTCGTGTTTCTGGCAACCGCGCATGAAGTGAGCCACGACCTGGCACCGCAATTTCTCGCAGCGGGCTGCGCAGTCTTCGATCTCTCTGGTGCGTTTCGTGTTAACGATCCCGCGTTCTATGAAAAATTCTATGGCTTCACCCATCAGCATCCGGACCTGCTCGCGCAAGCAGTGTATGGCCTGGCGGAGTGGAGTACGGATGCGCTGAAAGAGGCGAATCTGATAGCCGTGCCGGGCTGCTATCCGACAGCGGCTCAGCTCTCCCTTAAACCGCTGATTGATGCGGGCGTGCTGGAACTGAATCAGTGGCCAGTGATTAACGCCACCAGTGGTGTGAGCGGTGCAGGGCGTAAAGCCGCGATCTCGAACAGTTTCTGTGAAGTCAGCCTGCAGCCGTATGGCGTGTTCAACCATCGCCATCATCCGGAAATCACCACCCACCTGGGGGCTGAGGTTATTTTTACCCCGCATCTGGGCAATTTCCCGCGCGGCATTCTGGAAACCATTACCTGCCGTTTGAAGCCGGGTGTGACCCATGCGCAAGTTGCGGAGATTTTCCACCAGGCTTATGGCAATAAACCGCTGGTACGCCTGTACGATAAAGGCGTTCCGGCGCTGAAAAATGTGGTTGGCCTGCCATTCTGCGATATTGGTTTCGCCGTGAAGGACGAGCATCTGATTGTCGTGGCCACCGAAGATAACTTATTAAAAGGTGCGGCTGCACAGGCAGTGCAGTGTGCCAATATTCGTTTCGGCTACGCTGAAACCCAGTCTCTTATCTAATTGAGTGCAGGCCTGATGATGAATCCATTAATTATTAAACTCGGCGGCGTGCTGCTGGATAGTGAAGAAGCGCTGGAGCGTCTGTTTACCGCGCTGGTGAATTACCGTGAATCGCACCAGCGTCCGCTGGTCATTGTCCACGGCGGCGGCTGCGTAGTGGATGAGTTGATGAAACAGCTCAACCTGCCCGTGAAAAAGAAAAATGGCCTGCGCGTGACCCCTGCCGATCAAATCGACATTATTACCGGTGCGTTGGCGGGTACGGCGAACAAAACTCTGCTGGCCTGGGCGAAGAAACACCAGATTGCGTCTGTCGGTCTCTTCCTTGGCGATGGCGACAGCGTAAAAGTGACGAAGCTGGATGAAGAGCTTGGTCATGTGGGTCTGGCCCAGCCAGGCTCGCCTAAACTGATTAACGCGCTGCTGGACGGTGGTTTCCTGCCGGTGATTAGCTCTATCGGTGTGACCGACGAAGGCGAACTGATGAACGTCAACGCAGACCAGGCGGCGACGGCGCTGGCGGCAACACTGGGCGCAGACCTGATTTTGCTCTCCGATGTGAGCGGTATTCTGGATGGTAAAGGCCAGCGTATTGCCGAGATGACGGCGGCGAAAGCCGAGCAGTTAATCGCGCAGGGCATCATCACCGATGGCATGATTGTGAAGGTGAATGCGGCGCTGGATGCGGCGCGTACGCTGAATCGGCCGGTGGATATCGCCTCCTGGCGGCATGCGGATCAGTTACCGGCGCTGTTTAATGGCACACCGATCGGCACACGTATTCTGGCTTAAAATTTTCTCTGGCCCTCTCCTGAGCGGAGGGGGTGAAAGACAGGCAACATTAAACGAATTTAAGGAAGCATGTTATGGCACTTTGGGGCGGGCGTTTTACTCAGGCAGCAGATCAACGGTTCAAACAGTTCAATGACTCTTTGCGCTTTGACTATCGCCTGGCGGAGCAGGATATCGTTGGCTCTGTGGCCTGGTCCAAAGCGTTGGTCACCGTGGGTGTATTAACCAACGATGAGCAACGACAACTGGAAGAGGCGCTGAAGATCCTGCTTGAAGAAGTGCGTGCGAATCCGCAGCAGATCCTCGAAAGCGATGCCGAAGACATTCATAGCTGGGTGGAAGGTAAACTGATCGATAAAGTCGGTCAGTTGGGTAAAAAACTGCACACCGGGCGTAGCCGTAACGATCAGGTCGCGACTGATCTCAAACTATGGTGCAAAGACATGGTGGCTGAGCTGCTGACGGCAAACCGTCAGTTGCAGAGCGCGCTGGTTGAAACCGCGGAAAATAACCAGGATGCAGTGATGCCGGGTTACACCCACCTGCAACGTGCGCAGCCGGTAACTTTTGCCCACTGGTGCCTGGCCTATGTAGAAATGCTGGCGCGTGATGAAAGCCGCCTGCAGGATACGCTCAAGCGCCTGGACGTGAGCCCGCTGGGTTGCGGCGCACTGGCGGGCACTGCTTATGAAATTGATCGCGAACAGCTGGCCGGCTGGCTGGGTTTTACATCCGCAACCCGTAACAGCCTGGACACCGTATCTGATCGTGACCATGTGCTGGAACTGCTCTCTGACGCCTCTATCGGTATGGTTCATCTCTCCCGTTTCGCCGAAGACCTGATTTTCTTCAATACCGGTGAAGCCGGGTTCGTTGAACTGTCCGATCGCGTTACCTCCGGCTCTTCTCTGATGCCGCAAAAGAAAAACCCGGATGCGCTGGAGCTAATCCGCGGCAAGTGTGGCCGCGTGCAGGGCGCGCTGACCGGCATGATGATGACCCTGAAAGGTCTGCCGTTGGCGTACAACAAAGATATGCAGGAAGACAAAGAAGGGCTGTTCGATGCGCTCGATACCTGGCTTGACTGCCTGCATATGGCGGCGCTGGTGCTGGACGGCATTCAGGTAAAACGTCCGCGTTGCCAGGAAGCGGCGCAGCAGGGGTATGCGAATGCGACCGAGCTGGCGGATTACCTGGTGGCCAAAGGCGTGCCATTCCGTGAAGCGCACCATATTGTTGGTGAGGCCGTGGTGGAAGCTATCCGCCAGGGCAAACCACTCGAAGATCTGGCGCTGGCGGATTTGCAGAAGTTCAGTGCGGTGATTGCCGATGATGTGTATCCGATTTTGTCGCTGCAATCTTGCCTGGATAAACGCGCAGCAAAAGGCGGCGTGTCGCCGAAACAGGTCGCTCAGGCCATTGCGGATGCGAAAAATCGCCTGGTATAAGCTTCTCTGAGTTCCCTCTCTCAGGGCGAGAGAGCCAATCCTGACAAAGGCAGCGCTGGCTGCCTTTTGTTTTTATCCTGTGCAAAAAAAAGCGGACCACGGGGGTCCGCAAATGTTCACGTTGGCTTTAGTTGTTCAGAGAAAACTAGCAGTGGCATCAAGGGTAATATGTCCCGCTTCGTTTCTTGAGTTAATTATTGAACAGAATGCTTGATAGGGATAATCGTTCGTTGCTATTCTATCTATCGCCATGAACTATCGTGGCGACGGAGGATGAATAATGAATATTCGTGATCTTGAATATCTGGTGGCGTTAGCTGAACACCGCCATTTTCGCCGTGCAGCGGATTCCTGCCACGTCAGCCAGCCAACATTGAGCGGGCAAATTCGTAAACTGGAAGACGAGCTTGGCGTTATGCTGCTGGAGCGTACCAGCCGCAAAGTCTTGTTCACTCAGGCCGGTTTGCTGCTGGTTGATCAGGCACGCACCGTGCTGCGTGAGGTCAAAGTGCTCAAGGAGATGGCAAGCCAGCAGGGGGAGACGATGTCCGGCCCACTGCATATTGGCTTAATCCCTACCGTTGGACCCTATCTGCTTCCGCATATTATCCCTATGCTGCACCAGACATTCCCGAAACTGGAAATGTATCTGCATGAGGCGCAGACCCATCAGCTTCTGGCGCAACTGGACAGCGGCAAGCTCGATTGTGCAATCCTGGCGTTGGTAAAAGAGAGTGAAGCCTTTATTGAGGTGCCGCTGTTCGACGAACCCATGATGCTGGCGATTTATCAGGACCACCCCTGGGCGAATCGCGACCGCGTCCCGATGTCCGATCTGGCGGGTGAAAAGCTGCTGATGCTGGAAGATGGACACTGCCTGCGCGATCAGGCGATGGGCTTCTGCTTTGAAGCGGGTGCCGATGAAGACACTCACTTCCGGGCGACCAGTCTGGAGACACTGCGTAATATGGTCGCTGCGGGCAGCGGTATCACGTTGCTGCCTGCACTGGCAGTACCGCGTGAACGTGTGCGTGATGGCGTGGTATATCTGCCATGCATTAAACCGGAACCGCGTCGTACGATTGGGCTGGTCTATCGTCCCGGCTCACCGCTGCGTAGCCGCTATGAGCAGTTGGCAGAGGCCATCCGTGGTGCGATGGATGGCCATTTCGACAGTGCGTTAAAACAGGCGGTTTAGGCCATTTAGCGCGGCTACCCGATAGGCTTCCGCCATGGTCGGGTAGTTAAAGGTGGTGTTAACAAAGTATTCGATCGTGTTACCGCCACCTTTCTGCTCCATAATCGCCTGGCCGATGTGAATGATTTCGGCCGCGCGTTCCCCAAAGCAGTGAATCCCTAAAATCTCTTTGGTTTCGCGATGGAACAGGATTTTCAGCGTGCCAACGTTCATACCCACAATCTGCGCGCGCGCCAGATGCTTAAACTGAGCCCGGCCCACCTCGTAAGGTACTTTCATTGCCGTTAATTGCTGCTCGGTTTTGCCCACAGAGCTAATTTCCGGAATGGTGTAAATGCCGGTTGGAATGTCTTCCACCAGATGGGCTGTCGCTTCACCTTTCACCATCGCCTGTGCGGCAATACGCCCCTGATCATACGCCGCCGAAGCAAGGCTTGGGTAACCAATGACATCGCCCACGGCATAAATATGCGGCAACGCTGTCTGGTACATACTGTTGACTTTCAACTGACCACGGCCATCAGCATCCAGACCAATATTTTCCAGCTGCAGGCTGTCAGTGTTACCGGTACGTCCGTTGGCGTAGAGCAGGCAGTCTGCTTTCACTTTCTTGCCAGATTTCAGGTGCATAATCACACCATCATCCATCCCCTCAATCTGTTCATATTCTTCGTTATGGCGAATAACGACGCCACTGTTCCAGAAGTGATAGGAAAGGGAGTCCGACATTTCCTGATCCAGAAAAGCCAGCAGGCGATCGCGGGTGTTGATCAGATCGACTTTGACATTCATTCCCCGGAAGATCGACGCGTATTCGCAGCCGATCACCCCCGCACCGTAGATGATCACGTGACGGGGTTCGTGGTGCATATTCAGAATCGAGTCGCTGTCATAAATGCGTGGATGAGAGAAGTCCACATCGGCCGGGCGATAGGGGCGCGAACCACAGGCTATCACGAACTTCTCGGCGGTGAGGGTTTCTACTGAACCATCCGGGCACTCCAGCGAAACTGTGTGTGGGTCAACAAAATGGGCGTTACCCTGCAAGATCTCGCAGCGATTACGCTCATAAAAGCCTTGCCGCATCTGCGTTTGTTGGTTAATCACGCTATCTGCATGATTGAGAATATCGGCGAAAGAAGAACGAAGAAGGCGGGTGTGGTCGCTATATAAAGGGTTTTGGTTAAATTCGATAATACGGCTGACCGCGTGGCGAAGGGCTTTCGAGGGGATGGTTCCCCAGTGGGTACATCCTCCGCCCACGTTGTGATAGCGCTCAATGACAGCTATCCGGGCACCTTGTTTAACCAGCCCCATAGCAGCGCCTTCGCCGCCGGGACCGGAGCCTATAACTATTGCGTCGTAATCGTAGGAATGTGGCATGGGAGGGCTTACCTGTTCTTATACATAAAAACAACATAATAGTAACATCGTTAGCGGGATAACCCAATTATCGTTGTGCTTTTTTCATGCAGTAAAGCAGAAAGAGCTCGTAAACAATCATTCACAATCCAGTACAATCCGATTAGTTTTATTCTCTGGTATAGTGCCAGCAGGTCTGCGGAGGGATTCAAGCATCGTGATGGGCGTTAGAGCGCAACAAAAAGAAAAAACCCGGCGTTCGCTGGTGGAGGCGGCATTTAGCCAGCTTAGCGCTGAGCGCAGTTTTGCCAGCCTGAGTTTGCGCGAAGTTGCGCGTGAAGCGGGTATTGCCCCGACGTCCTTTTATCGCCATTTCCGCGATGTGGATGAGCTCGGCCTGACCATGGTCGATGAGAGCGGCTTAATGCTGCGTCAATTGATGCGTCAGGCACGTCAGCGTATCGCAAAAGGCGGCAGCGTTATTCGAACGTCCGTTTCGACCTTTATGGAATTCATCGGCAACAATCCGAACGCATTTCGTCTGCTACTACGTGAACGTTCCGGCACCTCAGCGGCATTCCGCGCTGCGGTAGCACGTGAAATCCAGCACTTTATTGCGGAACTTGCCGATTATCTCGAACTCGAAAACCATATGCCGCGTGCGTTCACCGAAGCGCAGGCCGAGGCAATGGTAACTATTGTTTTCAGCGCGGGTGCCGAGGCACTGGATATCGGCGTTGAGCAACGCAGGCAATTAGAAGAGCGGCTGGTATTGCAACTGAGGATGATCTCCAAAGGTGCGTATTACTGGTATCGCCGTGAACAAGAAAAAATGGCGCATCAAACCGACGAGTGAAGGATAAGTAATGAAACAATCTGTCCAGGATAGAGGTACCTTGTTGCTGGCGCTGATCGCTGGCTTATCGATTAACGGCGCATTTGCAGCGATTTTTAGCTCGATCGTGCCTTTTTCTGTCTTCCCGATCATTTCACTGGTGCTAACGGTGTACTGCCTGCATCAGCGTTATCAAAACCGAACTATGCCGGTCGGGTTGCCGGGCCTGGCAGCGGCCTGTTTTATTCTGGGCGTGTTACTTTACAGCACCGTGGTACGGGCGGAATACCCGGCTATTGGCTCTAATTTCCTGCCGGCGGTATTGTCAGTGATCCTGGTTTTCTGGATTGGTTATCGCATACGTAACCGTAAGTCGGAACTGTAAACCAAATAAATGAAGCGCATCGGCCCATGAGCTAATGCGCTTTGCTTTTACTTCGCAGTGAGCAATACGCCGCATTCCATATGGTGCGTGTAAGGGAATTGATCGAACAGCGCAAGGCGTTCAACGCGGTGTGTCTGGCTTAGGGTTTCCAGGTTCTTACACAGCGTCTCCGGGTTACAGGAGATATAAAGAATGCGCGGATACGCCTGCACCATTTTTTCCGTTTCCGCATCCAGCCCGCTACGCGGCGGATCGACAAAAATCGTCTCGCACTGATAACCTTTCAAATCGATACCCTGCAAGCGGTTGAATTGACGCACACCGTTCATGGCCTGGGTAAACTCTTCTGCCGACATACGAATGATTTGCACGTTATCAATATGATTCACCGCGATATTATATTGTGCAGCCGCAACTGAAGGTTTGGCGATTTCCGTGGCCAGAACGCGGTCAAAATTACGTGCAAGCGCCAGTGAGAAATTGCCGTTGCCGCAGTAGAGTTCCAGCAGGTCGCCTGTTGAATCTTTTGTCGCGCCCAGCGCCCATTCCAGCATTTGAATATTCATCGCCGCGTTGGGTTGCGTGAAGCTGTTTTCCACCTGGCGATAAATCATCTCTTTCCCGGCGATCGGCAGACGTTCGTCGATATAATCCTGATCCAGTTCGATTTTGGTTTTAGTGGCGCGCCCGATGAGGTGCACGTTCAGGTTTTTTGCACGTAAGGCATCACGCAGACGCGTAGCCTCTTCACGCCATTCATCATCCAGTTTCTTGTGATACAGCAGGGAGACAACGGCCTGATTGCTCATGGTGGTCAGATAATCAATCTGGAATAACTTGTGACGCAGCACTTTATTGCCGCGCAGTCCGTCCATCAGCGCTTTCATTAACTGATTGATCAGCTCGCTTGCCGCCGGGAAGCTATCGACACGGATTCGGCTTTTCGTCTGTTGATCAAAAATAATGTGGTAAAGATCGTCGCCGTCGTGCCAGATGCGAAACTCCGCGCGCATGCGGTAATGGCTGACCGGTGAGCGGAACACCTCCGGAACGGGCGCGGAAAAAGGCGTCATCATGGCTTGCAGACGTACGACTTTTTCAGCCAACTGGGCTTCGTACTGTTCTGTCGGCAGGTGTTCGGGTGTCATTGTGCTTCCTGAATGATTAAGAATAACGCGGGGATTGTAGGGATTGCTCAGGGGATGTCCAGTCCCGGATGTTTTTTCACTTCCCGGCATAGCAGTCTGGACATCTATATGTTTCTGAATGTAGCATCCTTGTTCCGGTCCTGTGAGTTAAAAGGGAATCCAGTGTAAATCTGGAGCTGACGCGCAGCGGTAAGGATGTGTGGGATGATAGCGAAAGCAGACACTGCATATATATGTGGGAAGTCATCATCTTGTTGTACCTCCTAGCCCGAAGACCTGCCGGTATTACGTCGCATATGGTGCCATCATCGCGAGCTATTGATGACGCCTGCGGCATCCTTATTATTTTGTGGATGCTCTCACAATGATTAAAAAAACTTCGCTGCTGACGGCGCTCTCCGTCACGGCTTTTTCCGGCTGGGCGCAGGATGGCTCCCCGGACACTCTGGTGGTAACAGCAAACCGTTTTCAACAACCGGTGAACACCATACTGGCACCCACCGATGTGGTGACGCGTGAAGATATTCAACGCTGGCAGTCAAAAGACCTTAACGATGTGATGCGTCGCCTGCCGGGCGTGGACATCGCCCAGTACGGTGGAATAGGGCAGAGTTCTTCTCTCTTTGTTCGCGGTACCGAAGCGCGTCATGTGCTGGTGCTGATTGACGGCGTACCGATGGCCCGTGCCGGTATTGGCAATGCTATCGATATTGGTCAGATCCCGGTCTCGCTGGTACAGCGTATTGAATACATCCGTGGGCCACGCTCTGCGGTTTATGGATCCGGTGCCATCGGCGGCGTGGTTAACATCATTACGATGAGTGACGATGAGCGCGCGCAGATTAACGCAGGGATGGGGACCAACAGTTACCAGAACTATGACGGTGCGATAAATCAACGCTTTGGCGATACGATGGTCACCGCTGCTGGTGCGTATCAGACGACCAAGGGTTTTAACGTACAGCCGGATTCAACCTACGCGGATGACAGCGATCGCGACGGTTATCGTAATAAACTGTTCTGGGGCGGCGTTCAGCATAAATTTAACGATAGCGTCTCAGGATTCTTCCGCGGCTATGGCTACAGTTCAAATACTGATTACGACCAGGGCAGCGGTGGTTACGCAGGCGGTCGCGATGAAAGCCAGAATTACACCCAATCATGGGACACCGGCCTCAATTATCATTCCGGCATCTACTCATCTCAGTTGATTGCCAATTATCAGCACCTTAAAAATTATAATTACAATGCGCAGGATGGCCGCTATGCAGCGAGTGCAAGCCTGGACAATATGGAACAGCGTTACATCCAGTGGGGTAACAACGTCGAGGTGGGGCATGGCGCGGTAAGCGGCGGGGTTGACTGGAAACAAGAGAAACTGCAATCCAGCGGCACTTCCAGTACGGATATCTACAAGCGCGACACCACCGGGCTCTATCTGACCGGCCAGCAGCAAATTGACAAGGTAACCCTGGAAGCGTCCGGGCGTGAAGACCACGACGAACAGTTCGGTTGGCATGGTACCTGGCAGACAGCGGCAGGGTGGGAATTCGTCGATGATTATCGAGTGACGCTTTCTTATGGCACCGGGTTCCTTGCGCCATCGCTTGGGCAGCAGTTTGGCGCAGAGCGCTTTGGTATTGCTTCCAACCCGAATCTGAAACCGGAAGAGTCTAAACAGTGGGAAGCCGGGCTTGAAGGGCTGACCGGGCCAGTGGACTGGCGTCTTTCCACGTATCGTTATGAAATCAACAACCTGATTGATTACGACAACAACGCTTACTACAACGTAAAATCGGCCACGATCAAAGGACTGGAGTGGATCGGAAACGTGACGACAGGTCCTGTCGATCATCATCTGACGCTGCAATATATCGATCCGCGTGATGACGAAACCAATAAGGTGCTTGCACGTCGCGCCAAACAGCAGGTTAAGTACGAACTGACCGGGCAGATTTATGACCTGGGCTGGAATGTCGCGTATCAATATATGGGGCAACGCTATGACAACGCCTATGACGCAACAACTTATACCTCCCATACGGTTAAGTTGGGCGGCGTAAGTGTCTGGGACATTGGATTGTCATATCCAATGACCTCTCATCTGACAGTTCGTGGTAAAATAGCTAACCTGTTCGATAAAGATTACGAGACAGCTTATGGCTACCAAACTGCAGGACGAGAATATACCTTGTCTGGCAGCTACACCTTCTAAACTGCGGCCCACTGTGCTGGTGTTTGATTCTGGCGTAGGGGGTTTATCGGTTTATGATGAGGTCCGGCATCTCCTGCCGGACCTGCATTACATTTACGCGTTCGACAACGTCGCCTTTCCTTATGGGGAAAAGAGCGAAGAATTCATCGTTGAACGTGTTGTCGAAATCGTTACTGCCGTTCAGGCTCAATATCCTCTGGCGCTTGCCGTCATTGCCTGCAATACCGCCAGCACCGTTTCTTTACCTGCACTACGCGAGAAATTTGCGTTTCCTGTTGTTGGGGTCGTTCCTGCCATCAAACCGGCTGCACGCTTAACGGCGAATGGTGTGGTTGGCTTGCTGGCAACGAGAGCAACGGTAAAACGTCCTTATACGCATGAGCTTATCAAGCGTTTTGCCAATGAATGCAAAATTGAATTGCTGGGTTCTGCGGAGATGGTTGAGCTTGCGGAAGCGAAGTTACACGGTAAGCCCGTTCCGCTGGATGAGCTCAAACGTATTCTGCGCCCGTGGCTGCGTATGCCGGAGCCACCCGATACTGTAGTACTCGGCTGTACACACTTCCCTTTATTACAGCATGAGTTGCTGCAGGTACTCCCCGAGGGGACGCGGCTGGTGGATTCCGGTGCGGCTATTGCGCGTCGTACGGCCTGGTTGCTTGAGCATGAAGCGCCTGATGCTAAATCAGCAGATGCGAATCTGGCCTATTGCATGGCCGTTACACCAGAAACTGTTCTTTTATTGCCCGTTTTACAGCGCTATGGCTTCGGAACGCTCGAAAAACTCGCGCTTTAATGGGGTTTTGAGCAAAAAAGAGACGGTTGAAAAATTTTTTAAAATTAGGGCTTGTCACTTCCAGAGAACTCCCTATAATGCGCCTCCACTGACACGGAACAACGGCAAGCAAGCCGCCGGGTCAGCAGGGTTCTCAGGCGAATGCCGGTGAGAAACCCGCAGAGAAAAGTAAAAATAAATACTTGACTCTGCAGCGGGAAAGCGTAATATGCACACCCCGCGCCGCAGCGAAAAACGAAGCGGCACTGCTCTTTAACAATTTATCAGACAATCTGTGTGGGCACTCAAAGTGACATGGATTCTTGATGTCTTCGGACAC
>OIFF01000050.1_pt1 | contig 123904 bp, 101 predicted proteins | sample 1581981 | NCBI WGS metagenome assembly OIFF01 (sample SAMN07501067, study PRJEB24779) | human gut metagenome | isolation source: stool | host: human infant | place: USA: Pittsburgh, PA
GTTCATGGATACCCATCAATTCTTGTATCAATACTTTTTCTTGGTGGCGTTCAGTTAATCGGCATTGGTGTGCTTGGTGAATATATCGGTAGAATTTATGTAGAAACAAAGCAAAGGCCAAGATATATCGTCAAGAAAAATGAAGGAGAAAAAAATGAAGGATTATAATTTTTTATCTAATCCAAAGGTGATTTTTGTCACCCTATTATTTTTATGTGCCACCGCACTAGCTTTATCATTTTATTCTTGGAACAGGATTAATCAATTTCCATATATCAGTGAGAAATCAGATGATATGGGATTAAAATATAATATTGATTTTTGCAAACCAAGCGGTGATGCCCTATTCATCAAAGGATGGATTTTTGATGAATTTTATCCAAAATCAGGCAAGCTTATTATAACATCGACAGCTAGTTCCAAAGAATTTATGATTCCTTTATTTACGTACGCAAGAGAAGATGTTTCTAAATTCTTCTCCAGAACAGATAGCTTTGACAAGGTGGGATTCAGCGCATCTATTAACAAGAAATTTGTTGATTATAAAGGCAATGAAAAGTTTAATTTCTACATCATAGATAATAATGGTAAAGCCAATAAGGTTCTTAGCTATGAATGCAAATAATAAATCCATTTCATCATGGTTTTTTTATTCATCAGTACTAATATTCTGCATAATTATCGCCAGCAAGTTAAAATTAATGACTTATGCAGATGATGTAACTTTCTCGCACGCACTCGATAATATATCAATATTTGACTATTTGCTCCAGCGTTACCAAACATGGAGTGGGCGGATTGTAATCGAAGGGCTAATGGTATCAACTATAATTCTCCATGGTTTCTGGAAGATAATGATTCCATTATGTTTCGTTTTCTCATCTTACTTGATATGGGGGATAACATTAAAAGACAAAATTGATTCCAAAGCGGGCACGCTATTGGTCATGGCGGCAATGCTTCTTATTAATGAACCAGTCGCAGGGAATGCACAGTGGTGGGTTACTGGTTTTTACAACTATCTCCTTCCTACAACATGTGCGCTATTTCTTATAAAGGTTCTCCTTTCATCATCATCAGGCATGAGAAAACTATCGACTTCAATAGTTCTTTCATTCATAGCAACATCATCTGAACAAGTTGCTGTTTTTTTGGTTGTAACAATACCTTTCATTTTCCTTGTTAACTCAGAAAACAGGTTGAGAAATAGATCATTAGCAGCAGCATACATAGCAGTTGTGGCGGGTTCTGCGTTGACATTGCTTAGCCCCGGCTCGGTGTCGAGATTCGCTGTTGAGGCGTCCAGGTATATGCCTCAGATAGCTGACATGAATATTCTGCAGAAAGCTTTAATTGGTGTGGATAGGCTTGTCGAAAGTATTTCTTATGGCAGAAACATATGCTTTATAGCATCAATCCTTATCTTTCTTGGTTTTATTTACAAGGAAGGAAGGAATGATGTTCTGAGCAAAGTTTCTGTGATTTTTTGCGTCATAACCATTGTCATTTGCTTAACATCTCCATCGTTCTATATGAAAGACATTAGTTATTTAACTTATTACGGGAAATTCTACGAAATTGATTTCGGCAGCTTAAGAGTGTATGTTTTTTACTTATTCTATTTATTTACTCTGATTTGCATGGCTGTAGGTTCAATTGAGAGAAATGATGGGGAAAGAGATTACAAAGCGTTCGTGACATTGATGGTTGGATGTTTAGTCACCATTGCGATTGGCTTTTCCCCAACAGCCTACGCGTCTGGAGAAAGGGTTTTGTATGTGTTTAACATTAGCTTAATTTTATATAGCATGTTCACATTAAAAAGAGTTTTGAAGTGAAAAAAGGCCCCTTTCGGCAATGCCGTTCACTTAAGCGGAGCAGCACGGGAGTTCACCGGATAGCGGTTCTTTGACATTTTAACCGCCCTCAGCCTTGATGGCTGGGGGCGTTTTGTTATGTACACTGCCTCCAGATTCCCTCGCAGGTGTTTCAGCCGTTTCGGGATTGTCCCCGGCGATACCATATTTCCCAGCACTATCATTTCCGTCGCGATAAACTGAACGCGAACTTAAAGCTTGTCTCCGATGATGCCTTTTTGTGTTTCTCCGCAGCCTTTGTCGATTCGCGCCGTATCAGGTTATAATCCAGCAATATGCCCCAGACTTCCTGCTCCAGCAGGTCAACCTTACGGCTCCTCAGCACCAGCGCATTATCCAGCAGGCTGCTTTTCAGGTTTCTGAATCCGACCTAGATTTCCCACCGGGAGTGGTAAAGTTCTGCCACATCTTTTGCTTTATAACGGTCTGCCGGAAGTGGACTGACCCTGCCACGGTAGACGATCCTGCTCTATAGTTTGAGCATAGGAGGAGCGTATGGGCACACCACGATTTACACCTGAATGTAAAGAAGAAGCCGTCCGTCAGATAACGGAAAGCGGTTATTCCGTTGCCGAAGTATCCGACCGTCTGGGTGTTTCTGCACACAGCCTCTACAAGTGGCTACGGGCTATCAAGCCTGCTAACAGCGAACAGCATGCCCGGGATTTACTGGAAGCCAAAAGCGAGATCCTGAAACTACGGGCGCAGCTAAAACGCACCGAAGAAGAACGGGATATCCTGAAAAAGGCCGTGCGGTACTTTGCAAGGGATCCCGACTGAAGTACCGCTTTATCAATGAGCACCGCACTGTATGGGATGTGATGAAGATGTGTCGGGTACTGAATGTCGCCCGGGCCGGGTTCTATGCGTGGCTGCACAACCCTGTCCCGGCGCGTGATAAAGATAACCAGCGCCTGGTGATACTTATCCGCGACTCATATTCCCTGAGCGGAGGAGTATACGGTTACCGGCGGGTTCATGGTGATCTGAACGAAATCGGGGAAACCTGCGGTAAAAACCGGGTGGGCCGCATCATGCAACTGAACCGGATTAAAGCTGTACGCGGCTATAAAGCGCCACGTCGTATCGCCGGCAGACCTTCAGTGGTTGCTCCTAATCGCGTGCAGCGGCAGTTCACCGTTGTCCGGGCCAATCAGGTCTGGGTCACCGACATTACTTATATCCGCACCTGGCAGGGATGGTTGTATCTGACGGTGGTTATCGATCTCTTCGCCCGTAACGTGGTTGGCTGGTCGATGAAACCCACTCTCTCACGCGAACTGGCGCTCGACGCGCTGATGATGGCGGTTTGGCGCCGAAAACCGGACGGCGAGGTCATCGTACACAGCGATCAAGGTGGTCAGTACGGCAGTGACGACTGGCAGCGCTTCTGCCGGGCCAATAACCTGGCACCGAGCATGAGCCGGCGTGGCAACTGCCAGGATAACGCGGTGGCCGAATCGTTCTTCAGTTCACTGAAAAAAGAACGCATCAGGAAGCGAATATACAAAACCCGGGATCTGGCCCGGGCGGATATCTTCGATTACATTGAAGTGTTCTACAACCGGGCCCGGCGTCACAGCCATCTTGGCGGCGTCAGTCCGGAGGCCTTCGAACAGGCCTCGTCGTGAGGACAGGAAATGTCTACTGTTGTGGGGTCAGTCCACTACATCGCAATCGGCACCGATACGCTTACAAAACATACGGAACTGCCCTGCTGACACTTTGCCAAGCAATTCGCTAATTAAATAATACTTATCAAAATCAGAATCTACACAATCTCTAAATTCTTCAACAAAACGGGGGAAAGAGATGCGAGAGCGTAAAGCGGTTAATATACTTCGGGGATAGTGGTAACCATTATGCACACGAGCCTGATTATTATAAGACGCGCGGGACATATAGTTACTCTCTTTCTCAAAGAGTTTGACTCCGTGTCCTAACAGAGAAAATTGCTCGGCAAGGTACATGCCAAAAAAACCACCGCCGACAATTATTATATCTTTGCGCATGATTGCATTAATGCCTTTAATCAAATGAGATTTATGTTATTCCTTTTACATTCCAGAAGGTCAGAAATAACTTTAAATTAAAACTTATTTCAAAATAAGGCCATCCGTTTGGATGGCCTTGTATATTCTAATATTATAAAATTAACTAATTAATCAAGCCATTCCGTATGGAACACGCCTTCTTTATCAGTGCGTTTATAAGTATGTGCGCCAAAATAATCACGCTGAGCCTGAATCAGGTTTGCCGGTAGTACCGCAGCACGGTAGCTATCGTAATAGGCAACCGCAGCGGCAAAAGTCGGCACCGGAATACCATTTTGTACGGCATAGGCCACAACATCACGCAAAGCCTGCTGATACTCATCGGCAATTTTCTTAAAGTAAGGTGCCAGCAGCAGGTTAGCAATTGCCGGTGTTTCTGCGTATGCATCGGTAATTTTCTGCAGGAACTGTGCACGAATGATGCAGCCAGCGCGGAAAATTTTCGCGATTTCGCCATAGTTCAGATCCCAGTTGTATTCGTCAGACGCAGCACGCAACTGAGAGAAACCCTGAGCATAAGAGACGATTTTACCGAGATACAATGCGCGACGGACTTTCTCGATAAACTGCACTTTATCGCCAGCAGGCTGAGCCTGCGGACCGCTCAGAACTTTAGATGCGGCAACGCGCTGCTCTTTCAGCGACGAGATATAGCGTGCGAATACGGATTCAGTGATCAGGGAGAGCGGTTCGCCGAGATCCAGCGAGCTCTGGCTGGTCCATTTACCCGTACCTTTGTTGGCCGCTTCATCGAGAATCACATCGACCAGATAGTTACCCTCTTCATCTTTTTTAGTAAAGATGTCCTTGGTAATGTCGATCAGGTAGCTGCTCAGCTCGCCTTTATTCCACTCGCTAAAAGTGGTGGCCAGCTCTTCATTAGACAGGTTCAGACCACCTTTCAGCAGAGAGTAGGCTTCTGCAATCAACTGCATGTCGCCATATTCGATACCGTTGTGAACCATTTTAACGTAATGGCCCGCACCGTCAGCACCGATATAGGTCACACAGGGCTCGCCATCTTCGGCAACGGCTGCAATTTTGGTCAGGATCGGTGCGACCAGTTCATAGGCATCCTTCTGACCGCCAGGCATGATGGATGGGCCTTTCAGCGCGCCCTCTTCACCACCGGACACACCGGTACCGATAAAGTTAAAGCCCTCAGCAGACAGTTCGCGGTTACGACGAATGGTGTCCTGGAAGAAGGTGTTACCGCCATCAATAATGATGTCGCCTTTTTCCAGATAGGGTTTCAGGGAGTCAATAGCAGCATCTGTGCCAGCGCCCGCTTTCACCATCAACAGGATGCGACGGGGAGTTTCTAAGGATTCAACAAACTCTTTCACGGTGTAATATGGAACCAGCTTCTTGCCGGGGTTCTCGGCAATCACTTCTTCGGTCTTATCGCGGGAGCGGTTGAAAACGGAAACGGTATAGCCACGGCTTTCGATGTTAAGCGCCAGGTTGCGCCCCATCACGGCCATACCAACAACGCCGATTTGTTGCTTAGACATTACTTACTCCTGTCAGGTGTGGTAACCCTTAGGCCGTCAGGCCATTGGGCTTAAGTAAAGATTATAGTAACGTAGATTACACACGCTGGGTATCTGCGAAAGAGGCAACTTACCGCCAATCCATGTACAGACGTAAAGAGCCACACTTTCGCAGGTTAATGACTGAAATGATGTTACTTCCGTATGTCGTGCTACATGTCAGGTAATCATTACCTCGTCCAGAGAATTTAAGCATCGATAATCAGAATATCAATTGGTGAAAATGCAATTATTTCAGACTTTTCTCGTTCATAGGCAATAAAAACTCGAGAATAATGAATTAACTTATGTAGCGGTGTTTCGAGAAAGCGGCATTAATAGCTGCATAACAGCCATATGGTTCAATTAAAGAATACATCATTGTGCTGCGCATGTTCAATCGCAAAATCAGCACAACGTTCTCTTTAATAGCAAATAACTCAGCATTGATTGTTCACAATAAAATATGAAACAAACATATATTCAACTAATTAAATAATCTTCTACGCAAAGCGATTTTAATCTTGAACTGCCCCACGCATCAAAATTTGAAATGCCAGTGATCGCTGAATAGTCCTGCCATTTTTTGTTTTGTACCAGGGTAAGCATGCTCAAACTAAGCTCATGCGGCGTCAACTCAATATTGAGACGCTTACTTAGCGCGTTGTAATTCTCTGCGAATAACATTGCGCCGTCACAGATATCAGAAATACTCTGTGACAGGTCACGTTTCAAACCACGCCCCTGATCACCGACTGGAGATGAGGTAGCAGCATCATAACCAATAATTGAGTCATGCGGCGCAGAGAAAAAGAGTTCAATGGCCACACGGTTTTCATAGATCTGATCAATGAGAGTTATATCGGTATTTTCAGCTTCATACATCGCGTGCATTTGCAGGAATGTCTTACGTCTAAGTTTTTCTGCGGTATTTGCAAGGCAGAAATAATAACCGTGGATCTCGACATCAATAAATTGCTTCACCGCATGGTAAAAGGCCTCTTGCGTGGTACCACTCCAGCCGACATCCACGAGAGCAATTTTCTCACCTGATTTAATACCTAACTTTTGAATATAAGCGAAAAGACCACGGCGATTTTTGCGACAAACTTGTAAGATTCGCCATCTCCATGCAAATAAAAAGTTGGTCATCGATGGGAATAGCTCAGGCGTTAGCGCAGTTTCCGCAGACAGTCCAAAAGAAGCCATAATCTCAGGTGCTGGCGGAACGACACCAATACGCTCAAGGACTTCACGTGGTTGCAACCCCTCGGCTCCAGAGAGTAAAAAGGGGATGAACTCGATAAAGTTCTGATCATTAATTGTCGCAAGCGTCAGTGCTGTGCGGGAACCATAGAAATATGTTGAATCAGGGAAATCACCAACATCGCCCCGCGCCACCATTTTTTGCATTACATAGCCATCACGGGATAAGAAAAACACGTGATCAATCTGCTGCGCTGCCGCCTGAGTTTTAATCCATTTAAGGAAACCAAGAGATGCAGCACCACCATAGGTAAAACCTAAGCTTTTATAAGTCTGCAGATCATGATAACCCTCATGGCTTTTTAACATCCCCTGAGCAAAAGAGAGGGACAGCGGTAGCCCTTTGCAAATAGTGCTTAAGTAATGGGAACAATAGTGATATGCAAGAAGACCTTTCTCACGCGGGCGTATAACATCGGATACTTCATTATCACCGACGTGTAGAATCCGGTCTGGTGAAACATTAAGTTTCCGTGCAATAACGTCAAAGAGTTCTCCTGAATCACGCTTAGTCGCGTTTTCATCAGCCGAACTGAACACCGCAACATTAGTAACTCCGTGTTTCTCCAGCGCCTGCTCAAAAAAACGCGCCGGCAAATACATATCGGAAGTAACAATGACCGTTTTCCCGGCCTCTTTTAAATGTTTAAATAATTCAAAGATAATACCATTTGGCTCAACTAAGTTTAGTTCCAGTTGATATTCTGCATTGATCAATTGTTCCGAAGTATATTTATCGTCGGCGAAGGCAGCATAAATACCTGCAATAGTAATCTCTTTTTTACCACTGGCACTCATCTGACGAAACGCTTCAACCTGAGCGCTTTGCCGTTTTGTTTTGAAATTATCAATACCCAGTTGCTTTCCAAGAATGTCAAAAGCATCTTCCGGATCAGCAAGAGGACGGGTAAATAATGTATCGAAAAAATCAAAAGAGATCACATCCGCATCATTTAATGCGGTTACTGGCATATCTTTTAAAGAATTAATTGCCTGTGCGTAGTGATTTAATTCAGGTCCCAGAATAGTATTCATAAGTATCAGCAACCAATCTCAAAATTAATGCCGTTAGGATGCAAGTTAATATTAAAAAACGGATCATATTGATAATAACGAGGATGTTTTTCGTTGAGTCGACGTTTCTCTCGCAGAAGGCGCTGCGCTTTTTCTTCATCGAGATGATCCACGCCACGGCTAACGGATTCATGATGATAGAGCTCCGCTGCCTGGCAGACTACATTAAAATAACCAGCATCTACCGAACGGAAACACAGTTCAATATCATTATAAGCAATCGGGAACGTTTCATCAAAACGCCCCACACGATCAAATTTTGATCGCTCCATCATCAAGCAAGCACCAGTAACTGCTAACCAGTTATATTCCAGGATGTTCCGCATGTAATAGCCAGGTTGATAACGATCGGTATTCAGAAACGCATGGCCGGGACCATCTTCCAAATTCAGGACGCCCGCATGCTGGATACGATCGGTCCCCGGATAAAGTAATTTCGCGCCCACAATGCCAATATGCGGCAATTGTGCATATCCCACCATTCTCTCTAGCCAATCAGGATGAATAACCTCGGTGTCATCGTTAAGGAAAAGCAGAACTTCTCCGGAAGATTGTGTAACACCAACGTTATTCAACTCCGAAAAATTAAAAGGATAATCGTGACGAATAACTTTAATATTATTTTCGCCATCTAGCGATGCAAAATAGTTAAGCGCATTTTCTGCTACAGAACCATTATCAAGAATAATTATTTCATAATTAGAATAGCGGGTAATATTCTTAATTGAATCGATGCAACGGCGCAGAACACTGTAATTATCTCGGGTAGGTATAATGATACTAACAAGCGGGTTACCTACCGGGAAATAATTTACTCGAAAATAGCCTGGGAATCCTGCCACCGGTTCTACATCCCCTGTCAAACCGCGGCGAGTGAGTGCCTCACTACGCACCTTTTTGGAGGCTTCAAGCACATAGTCTTTCGCTGCAATATCAGAGGCAATGGACTGTGGAATAATCCGCCAGTGATACAAGACCTTAGAAATATGGCTAATTTTTGACGTCTGTTCAGATACGCGCAAAACAAAGTCCCAATCCTGACAGCCATCAAATTCAGAACGTAATAAACCCGTTTTTGCCAGTAATGTTTTTTTGACACAAGACGCATGGCACGTAAACATTGTGCTCATCATAGTATCCGGCGACCAGTCAGGCTTGAAGTGAGGCTGGACGTAGAATCCATCTTCAGAAACTTTATCTTCATCACTGTAGATAAAGTCAGGATCATCATTGTTAATGCACAGCGCCATTTCATATAAGCAATCTGGCGTCAGGAGGTCATCATGGTCCGTGAAGACAATATAATCCCCCGCTGCATGCTCAATAGCAAAATTCGTTGCACCGGAAATACGGCTATTCTTTTCAAGATGAACAACTTTGATCTGTGGATTGGTGATACTTTTTAAGACATCATAGAGTTGCGGATCGGTACTGCAATCATTAGCCAGAATCAATTCCCACTGTGGGTACCACTGCGCTTCGATAGATTCGATGAGCTCATGGAGCAGATCCAAAGGCGTGTTGTAGACAGGCACCACAATCGAAAAAAGTGGTTTCACAACCATATTATTAATAATGACGGATAAATTTTCTGGCTGCGCAGGTGTAACGTAGCAGTACTCCGCAACACCATGGCGAAGATGGTAGCCTTCATTTGGATTGTACATAATCGTGGTCGGCAACATTACCGCCGCAGGACCTGAAAAGACAGCAACAGACGTGGCATTCCCATCATTACCCGCGATGAAAGGCGCAGCCATCGGAACTGGCGCAACAGCATGCAACATCTGCATCATACGCTGCTGCCGAAGGCGGGCAACGACACCTTTCCAGCCCTCCCGACGCAAGGTATTCATCCCGCGTGAAACAATTTTCTTCAGCCCGTGCTGGCGATACAAACGTCGCGTAACAGAGGCTAATGCCTTAGATCTGTGTTTTATTTTCCCTATTGCGCGCAGCGGCGCCGTAACTTTCCAACTGGATGAGTTCTCAAGGGAATTTATTCTTGCCATTGCGCCCGCGAGCTGAGCATTAACATGAGCAAGTTGCGCATTAGCAGATGAAAGTTGCACTTTAGTATTTTCAAGTTGTGCATTTCTAGCATCCAGTTGCGCCTCGGTATCTTCTAATTCGGTATGCACATCAATAAGTCGTACAGTGGTCTCACCCAATTGTACGGTTGAATTCTCCAGTTGCACGGTGGCTTTCTCCAATTGTGCCGTGGTCTTGTCCAAATGTACCGTGGTGTTCTCGAGTTGAACCGCTGTGTCGTCCAGTTCCTCGGTAGTGTTATCCAGTCGTACCTTGGTGTTTTCGAGTTGTACCCGGACATTGTCCATCTGTACTTTTGTATTTTCCAGCTGGGTTTTTGTCTTCTCTAATTGTCCAGAGGTGTCATTCAATTGCTGTGTAGTTTCTTCAAGTTTTTCAGACGTTATATCCCGTTGTCTGGCAGTCTCCTCCAGTCGTTCTATCGTTTTTTCAAGACGTGACGTCGTTTCCGTAAGTTCAATATGCGTTTCATTTAACTTCGCGGATACGTCATTTAATTTTTGTTGTTCAAGCATTAAATTATAAGTTCTATTGGCTTTGAAAATCTCAGCCAGCGCACTTTCTCTGATAAGCTCTACCTCAGCTTCAATATACAGTTCAGAGAGTGCAGGTACATTTTTTAATACTATCTGCGGATCTTGTGATGTCGCATAATAAACATCCTGCTGCTGCCCCTTCTGAACCCGCAGAATATCTGTAAATTCAACATCTGGCTTATGAGGGGTTAACTGCCAGATAATATCGCCATCAGCATTTTTGATAGTTAAGCCAGGTACAGAGAACCAGTGACAGCCATCTACCGGATCGAACCGTAATTTAGTTACAGGCTGTTGGTTGCTGCCCTTAATTACCCAGCGAATTGTATTTTTGCCCCAGTTCAGCACAGAGAATTGTGTATTTTCTTCCGTAAAATCTTTCTCTCCGGAGGCGAAATAAATACAAGTTCTGCTGCGCTTAATACTCACAGGTGCCAATGGGCGCTCTTCATGCCAGACAAGTAAATCGTCAAAATTGCGCCCTGTAACCTGGTGCTGGAATTGAGCCTCTTTGTGGATATAACGCTGCAGATCATCATCTGTCAACACAATATCCAAGCCAGCAAACAATTGATAAATAAAATCTTTTCGGGTAATCAATTCATTACCGATAAGTGGGAATACCCTTGCCTGATTGAGAACCAGGATGATTCCTCTGAACAGGAGATGCCCCAGTTCAATTCGCTCCGTACCTTCCCACTCAACGTCGAATAAAACAGGCTGCCCATCAGTGAGAATAATATTCTGCGGGATGGCATCAATAAAATACGCAGGTAAACTAAAATCAGCATTGATTTTCAAAACCAGACTACTATCCCTATCATTCTTTATGAAGTAATCAAGAGCAGATAGCCATTGTTTCATCAAGCCCACAATATCATCAATTGTCCAATTGGCGGTGCAGAGAGTATTGATAAATTGCTGACCAAGTAGTGTTCCGCGATAATATTTATCGACATCCTTCCTGATTTGCGAGTATTTATTCTCTTCCCGCTCAACACTCTCACTTGTAAAAAAGCGGTAAGAAATATCCACTTCACCATTATCAGTGCGGCGAAAGAGTGTTTCTTTAGCGTATTCTTTTTTGCGTTGTGTACTGTAATGGTAAGCTAGAACCGTCTTGTCTAAAGGTATTTCAGCATCAATACTGGCGACAAAAATAAACGAGTTCGCAAGTGACACCCCAAGCTTGTTCTTGAAAATTTCGGGGAAGCTATTCTGTAGCGAGAATGTCAAATGCGCAGGTAATTGCGGATCGCTGAACACACTCTGAACGGCAAGCGCGGACGCGTCAAAGTCCGCCATATCGCTACCTTGCGGGGTAATAATCGACATGGGGAGTTTGTAATCCGGGAACGGCAATAATACATCCGAGTGCTTGTAACCCGTTTCAGTGAGAAGATTGCTTAACTCTGCATAACCCCAGGTTTTAGCCTCTCCAGCTTTATAACGTCCTTCGATGCCATACATTGACTGACGAATATGATCTTCAGGCGCGCCGGCAAAATACTTAAGGCCTAATTTATTTTCAATGGCAATGAATAAAAAGCCGCCGGGCTTAAGTAATTTACGAACCTGGGTAAGTAAATCCTTCTCCGGATGCTCACCCTCGCCAAACATTGTTGCATATTCAAGAACACCAATAAGGGTAATGGCATCGAACTGTCGGCCTGGAGTAAAGCGGTCAAAACGCTCGGCAACAACCTGCACATTGTCCAGATCGCGAGTACGGCTGGCAGCAATCGATGCCCTCCGCTGGCTTCCTTCCAGAGCCAGAATATTACCACCATTTTCGCCAAGAAAACGGCTGATGGCTCCACAACCTGCGCCAATTTCAAGGACATCACCTTGCAATAAGTGGGCAAAAGGCCGCAAAACGTTTCCACGCTGTGAGGTCAGATGATAGAGCGTTTGCCAGTCAACGCATTTATTGCGCAGCTCATCAGAAAAAACGGAAATATCTTTTGCATCACGTATAATGCCGGCGAGGCGCTCTTCCGCCTCATCGCCATCGTTATAACCTATGTTGGTGTAGTCTTCACGTCTCCATACATTTAGACTTTTATCGAAAAAATAGCCAAGACTTTCGAGTTGAAACATAAAACCCACCTGTATTTGTAACATCGCTCAGACAACGCCAGGCGATGTTACAGTTCATTGCAGACTAATATGAGTGTCTAAATTTACTAAACCGATAAACTGTACACGGTTCAACACACTCAAATGTATAGAATCGTAACGCCTGTCATGCGGCACAACGGAACCACCTTCATCACAACTTGCGATGCCAACCGAGATAAAATAATCCCCGGAAGCCAGGTTGACGGGCATTGATAACGAAGCCTGCATAATATCTCCGGCATTGAATTGCCTGGACATATCAATATTCTGAAATTCATTGTTGGTGTTATAAATTGTCACTCCTTCTTTGGTCTTGAGCGCAAAACCGAAGATAGGGCGATATACCGCTTCTTTAAACTTTACAAAAAACTGCAAGTGGATCGCACGTTCACCTTCAATCACCTGTGGATATTGTTTATCATCCTGAACCAGTTGATAGTCTACTATTTCAGCCTTGAGATCCCCCCAGCGGTACTCCGAAGGGTTGTAATTGGGTCGTTGTTCATAAGTTAGCCCATCTCTCAACCAATTCTGGCCCTTCAGCAACTCTTGTTGCTTCTCTTCTATGCGCTGCTGCTCAATGTTCGATTCGATTTCGTCAGCAACGGTTTCTTTTTCAGTCGTTTTGCCAAAAAGAAGATCTAGATACTTATTCACCACTACGCGTGGGCTATCTTGCATGAGCATGACGCCGTCATTAATTAAAATGGCAGAGTCACAATGGGTCACAATCTGTTCAGTCGCATGGGAAACAAACAGAATAGACGTTCCCCTCTCTTTTAACTGTTTTAAACGTGCAAAGCATTTCGCCTGAAACCGTGCATCACCAACGGCCAGCGCTTCATCCACAATTAAAATTTCTGGTTCTATTTGTGCCTGGATTGCAAACGCCAGACGCACCAGCATCCCGCTTGAATAAGCACGGACAGGAGAATCAATAAAATGTCCGATATCCGCAAAACTAATGATATCATCAATTTTTTCTTCAATTTCAGCTCTGGTCAATCCCAGCAATGCTGCATTGAGGTAAATATTTTCCCGGCCTGAAAAATCATTATTAAACCCGGCACCAAGCTCAAGCAATGCAGCGACACGCCCATGCAGCTTAACGTTGCCGGAAGTGGGGGTCAGAGTACCGGCAATTATTTGCAGGAGTGTTGATTTTCCCGAGCCATTTTTACCGACAATCCCGACGGTTTCGCCTTTTTTCAAGTGAAAGCTGATGTCCTGCAACGCCCAAAATTCGTCATGATAAAGTCTGGCTACTTTCCCTGTACGATGATGGACTTTCGGTACAATGAATTCTTTTAATCGTTTAATGGGGTTGTCGTAGACTTGATAGCATTTACTGACATTATCAATTTCAATTGCATAGAGATTAGATGACATCAGCAAACCCTCCTCTTGTTTTCTGGAACCAGATATAGCAAACGCAGGTAATCCAGATAGAGTTTACTGAATAAATGGCTAATCCCAAGAAATCGGGCAGTTGTCCCCAGACAATCACAGCGCGTGATTGTTCAATAATATAAGTTAGTGGATTAATTAACACGATGCTTTGCATCCAATCAGGCAATGCGGCCAAGGGATAAAACACAGGTGAAAGAAAGATTAAAACAGTAACAATCACACCAATTGATTGCCCGATATCACGGATATAGACACCCAACGAAGAAATAAGCCATGACAAACCGAGCGAGAGGATGACAAGCGGTAAGAAAACAATTGGCGCAAATATTATTGTCCAGTTCACATAACCATTAAAAACAAAAAAAGCCATAATCAATACGGCACAACTAATAATACTCTGAAAGACTGAAGATAATACAGTAACTACTGGCAATATTTCTAACGGAAAGACAACTTTTTTAACATAATTAGCATGTTGTAAAATCAAATTTGGCGCTCTGATTAAGCATTCGGCCAAGAATGAATGGATAATCATGCCAACAAATAGAATAACAGCAAACTGTGTTTTAGGTTCATCGGCAGCAGAATTTCCCCAGCGGGCTTTAAACACGACAGAAAAAACCAACGTATATATCACAAGCATGAGGATGGGGTTAATTAAGGACCATACCACACCAATCGCCGAACCTTTATACTTACTCAGAATGTCCCTTTTCGTCATTTGAAAAATAAGACTCCGATTATTTATCAGCGAACTCATAAAAGAGGCTGATGATATTATTTTTTCTTTTCCACTCACAACTTCACCTCAAAATTTCATATCTGCCATCAAATTTTATTCAAAAAAATCGCGGCGATGAGTGCAATATTTCCACACCAGGTTTGCCGATATAATCTGGTTTCAAATATCATCTTGATTCTAGAAAAAACATTCGCATTCCGATTGCTGTCGAAACTCGATAAGATTCTGGCATTTTCCGGGGTCAATCTATTCTGGAATGGTTTGAGGAGCTCAAGGTTTTTATCATTCCAGCGTTTAAAATGCCCACCCATCAATTTCTTTATCCGTTGAGCGCGGGCAAACATACTTAGATTCGATCCGATGAGGTTTTCCTGATGTTGCCGATATTTTATCGTAGGCGAAGAATCGTAGTGGACATCCCCTCCACAGCCCGTGATCAGTATGTATACCCACCAATCATGGGAAATTATTTCCTGCCATTTTGGGGTTTCAATGACAATATCTCTGGCTTGCTTATTAAGCACCATAGTATTACCGCCAGCGATACTTTGTACTAACGCATTACGGAATGAAGGTGTTTTATCAAACAGCGGAGAGAGGCCAATAACCTCCCCTTCTTCATCTGTAAGAATTGTCCTGCCGCAATACACTGAAGGTGTTTGTGGGTTGTGTGCTAAATAATTCAGAGCATGGGATAGTTTGTTCTCTACCCACTCGTCATCTTGATCGCTGAAGGCATAGTAATCAAAGGCATCACCACAGCTCTCAAGCGCAGAGATAAAATTCCAGGCAAATCCTTTATTAGGCCCATGGAGCAGGACAATTTTGTCCTCTCCATAGTTTTGCTGGTACTCATGAATAATATCCAGAGTACCATCAGTCGAGCCATCATCAGACACAAAAATAACCCAGTTCTGATGAGTTTGATGAGTAATTGAGTCAAGCTGTTTGCGTATAAACTTACATCCATTGTAAGTACACAAGAGTATCGCGACTCTCTTATCTATCTTCATGTTAGGGATATGTTTCCGCACCTGATAAGAGAAGCCCGTTCTGATCTTTTGCCGACAACTGCACTTGACCAACGTCCGGCCATTCGATATTGATTTGCGGATCGTTCCAGATAATGCAACGTTCCGACTGTGGTGCATAATAATTTGTCGCTTTATAAACAAACTGTGCTGTATCGCTCAGGGTTAAAAAACCGTGTGCAAATCCTTCCGGGATCCACAACTGACGTTTGTTTTCAGCGCTCAATATCGCCCCAATCCACTGACCGAAAGTGGCAGAATGTTTTCGAATATCCACAGCGACATCGAACACTTCCCCTTCGATACAACGCACCAGCTTGCCCTGTGCATGCGGGTCAAGCTGATAATGCAGGCCACGAAGCACACCTTTCTGCGATTGCGAGTGGTTGTCCTGAACGAAGTCGATTTTTTTTCCTACCGTTTCTTCAAAAATTTTTTGACTGAAACTTTCAAAGAAAAATCCACGTGCATCACCAAAAACTTTCGGTTCAAAAATAAATACTTCAGGAATTGCAGTCTTAATTACATTCATTGATTTACTTTCCAAGCATTTCAGTCACGACACGTTTTACACCTACTTTCCAGTCCGGAATAACGGTTGCAAAGGCGGTCTGGAATTTCAGGTTCGACAAACGCGAATTGGACGGGCGTTTGGCCGGGGTTGGATATGCTGATGTGTCAACCCCTTTCACTTCCTTGATGGCGAGCGATTCACCCAGTTCCTGAGCGATGGAGAAAACATATTGCGCATAGTCATACCAGGTGGTTTCCCCACTGGCGACGAGGTGATAAGTACCAAACAACGAGGCATTATTTGTCGCAGCACGGATGGCGATCGCAGTGCAATCTGCCAACAGCTCCGCACCGGTTGGCGCGCCATGTTGATCGTTAATAATGGCTAATTGTTCTTTTTCTTTTGCCAGACGAAGCATTGTTTTCGCAAAGTTCGCACCGCGTGTTGCATACACCCAACTAGTGCGGAAAATGAAATGGCGTGGGTTGTGGGTTGCCACAGCCAGCTCGCCCGCCAGTTTTGTTTCACCATAAACATTCAGCGGCCCCGTCTGCTCATCTTCCAGACGAAAATGCGTGCCCTGGCCATTAAAGACATAATCAGTAGAATAATGCACCAGTAACGCACCGAGCTTCGCTGACTCTTTCGCGATCACTTCAACGCTAACAGCATTCAGCAGTTGCGAAAGTTCTTTTTCACTTTCCGCTTTATCTACCGCCGTATGCGCGGCCGCATTAACAATGACATCAGGTTTTACACAACGAATGGTTTCGGCAATCCCCTCAGGATTGGTCAGATCGCCACATAACTCAGTATCAAAAAAATCGACTGCGACAAGCTCACCTAATGTTGACAAAGAACGTTGCAGTTCCCAGCCCACCTGACCGTTTTTCCCAATTAATAAGATCTTCATCGTCTTCTCGTTTTTGCTGCTCTGTCACGCTTTTTCGCTGATCAATAACTGCAGGTAGCGGCCATAGTCGGTTTTCGACAATTTTTTAATCTGTTCCGCAACTTGTTCTTTATTTAACCAACCTTTACGGAACGCAATTTCTTCAAGGCAGGCGACTTTCATGCCCTGCCGTTTCTCAATGGTATGAATAAATTGCGATGCTTCGACCAGGCTGTCATGGGTTCCGGTATCAAGCCAAGCAAACCCACGCCCCAGCAATTCAACCTGCAATTCACCACGATCCAGATACATCTGATTCAGTGTAGTAATCTCCAGCTCACCGCGTGCTGAAGGTTTTACCTGTTTTGCCATTTCGACGACATTTTTGTCGTAAAAATAGAGGCCGGTCACTGCCCAGTTTGATTTTGGTTTTAATGGTTTTTCTTCGATGGATAACGCGGTGTAGTTTTCATCAAATTCCACGACACCAAAACGTTCCGGATCCTGCACCTGATAACCAAATACCATCGCACCAGAGGTTAACTGCGCTGCACTTTCCAGTTTCTTACCGAAGCTTTGACCAAAATAGATGTTATCGCCCAATACCAGCGCACATGGCTCGTTATTAATAAATTCTTCGCCAATGATAAACGCCTGCGCCAGACCGTCCGGCGAAGGCTGCACTTCATAGGAGAGACGGATACCGAACTGTGAACCATCTCCTAATAAACGCTGGAACGATGCCATATCTTCCGGCGTCGTGATAATCAAAATGTCACGAATACCTGCTAACATCAGTACAGAGATCGGATAAAAAATCATCGGCTTATCGTAAACAGGCAACAACTGTTTTGACACACCCTGAGTAATTGGATAAAGGCGAGTTCCGGAACCGCCCGCTAATACAATACCTTTCATTATTCCGTCCTTATGATTTTATTCTGCAAGCCCCAGGCGTTCACCTGCATATGACCCATCCATCACACGCTGCCACCAGTCCTGGTTAGTCAAATACCATTCAACCGTTTTGCGGATACCAGATTCGAAAGTCTCTTGTGGAACCCAACCTAAATCGTCTTTTATTTTACTGGCATCAATGGCATAACGCAGGTCATGACCCGGACGGTCAGTAACATAAGTAATTAATTCTGCAAAGCTACTAATGTTATTAGGTTTTGCGGTAATAATGTCATCCAAAATAGCGCAGATGGTTTTTACCACCTCTATATTCTTACGCTCATTGTGGCCACCGATATTGTAAGTCTCACCCGCAACACCCTCAGTGACGACCTTATATAAAGCACGTGCGTGATCTTCAACAAATAGCCAGTCGCGAATTTGCTCACCATTGCCATACACCGGCAACGGCTTACCAGCTAATGCATTAAGAATGATCAGTGGAATAAGTTTTTCGGGGAAATGGTACGGGCCATAGTTATTTGAGCAATTTGTCACCAGGGTCGGCAAGCCGTAAGTACGGCGCCATGCGCGAACCAAATGGTCGCTGGACGCTTTCGATGAGGAGTATGGGCTGCTGGGAGAATAAGGCGTTTTTTCGGTAAACAGCGGCAGCACGGTTCCGGCAGGAACTTCATCAGGATGCGGCAAATCGCCGTAGACTTCGTCCGTTGAGATATGATGGAAACGGAACGCAGTTTTGCGGGGTTCATCAAGCTGCGCCCAGTATTTGCGCGCTGCCTCAAGTAGAATGTAGGTTCCTACAATGTTTGTCTCAATAAACGCGGCTGGCCCGGTGATAGAGCGGTCAACATGGCTTTCTGCGGCAAGATGCATGACCGCATCCGGCTGATGTTCCGCAAAAATCAGTTGCATAGCTTCGGCGTCACAGATATCGGCGTGCTCGAAAGCATAACGATTGCTGTTTTCAACCTCAGTGAGAGATTCGAGGTTGCCTGCGTAGGTTAATTTATCGACATTAACCACAGAATCTTGAGTATTATTAATGATATTACGAACGACAGCAGACCCGATAAAACCTGCTCCACCTGTGACCAATATTTTCACGAGATTATTCCATCTACTTTGCGTTTGCGAGTTGTTACTGTGGCACCGACATGCAAATTTCAAGCCAGGGCATTGATTCAAAAACAAGGCACGCTACCGCCCCTGGCTCATTAGCTACCAGTGTGCTGTGCGTAACGTCCAACGATGTCATTAGAAAAGCGCCAGGTAGTGCAACTGAGAATCATTACCAGGCACTAAATGTTAAAAAACACATTTTCTGCTTAAACCAATACGGAAACAAGAAAAATCTCAAGCCATTAATGTGACTCATTCTGTTCCGTTTATTTCTTAGACGTTGGTTAGGCATTATAAATATAAAAAAAGCAGTGAGAATGTTCTGAAGCACTTGTGCTTCCTGTCGCCACTCTCAACTGCCATTATAATTAGTTAATTCTTAACTTCTTTATCTGAGCCATCACTGGGTCAAAAGTTTCTTAATACTTTCGCGGAATTTTTGACCTTCTTTCAGATTACGCAGTCCGTAGTTAACGAACGCCTGCATGTAACCCATTTTTTTACCACAGTCGTAGCTCTCGCCGGTCATCAGCATTGCATCCACGGACTGCTTCTTCGCCAGTTCCGCGATGGCATCGGTTAACTGAATACGTCCCCAGGCGCCAGGCTCAGTACGCTCCAGCTCCGCCCAGATTTCAGAGGAAAGCACATAGCGGCCCACAGCCATCAGGTCTGAATCCAGCGTTTGCGGCTGATCCGGTTTTTCGATGAACTCGACGATACGGCTCACCTTACCTTCGCTATCCAGCGGCTCTTTGGTCTGAATCACTGAGTACTCAGACAGATCGCCTTTCATGCGTTTTGCCAGAACCTGGCTACGACCGGTTTCATTGAAACGAGCAACCATTGCCGCCAGGTTGTAACGCAGCGGATCGGCAGAAGCGGAATCCAGAATGATATCCGGCAGAACAACCACGAACGGATTATCGCCAACAATGGGGCGCGCGCAAAGGATGGAGTGCCCCAGGCCCAGCGGCTGTGCCTGACGAACGTTCATAATGGTCACGCCAGGGGGACAGATAGACTGCACCTCGGCCAACAGTTGACGTTTAACACGCTGTTCAAGTAACGCTTCCAGCTCATAGGAGGTGTCGAAGTGGTTTTCGACAGCGTTTTTGGAAGAATGTGTCACGAGGACGATTTCTTTGATCCCTGCAGCAACAACTTCGTCGACGATGTATTGAATCATTGGTTTATCGACGATAGGTAGCATCTCTTTAGGAATAGCTTTGGTGGCGGGTAGCATATGCATCCCCAAACCTGCTACCGGAATAACTGCTTTCAAATTAATCATTATGCCTTCCACCTGTAAATGATTGATAAATTATAGACCTTCAACTTCTTTTCGCCAGCGTCCACGGGACGAGTTGCCGCGAAATATGTTACGCCGATTGTCTTATAATTGCTGTAGATGTAATCCTGGCAGCGAAATAAAGTCACCAGGATTCATCGTAAAAGCGGCGAAAAACCGGCTACCGCGATGCTGCCGGCAAACGGAAGTTGAGATTTTGCACATTCACAACCTGATGATCGATACGATCGATATCAACGGAACTCTGCCCTTTTTCGTTCACCGCCTTAATATTGGCCAGCGAAAGCAAGGTATCCTGACGCGCCATAAAGCGTCCCCGCACATCCTTGCGTAAATCGAAGTTAAGCTTGAGCGCCGGTCCCACAGACGCCTCTTGCATGACATTGATGTTTCTCAGGAAAAGATGCTGCGGCTTGTTATGAAACTCCAGCGTTGCCCGCTGTAAGTTGAGATTGGTAATGGCCACAAATGAGGTGGCGTTACCGGACGATATCTGGATACCGCGCAGCTTGTACTGACTCTGTGCATTTTCCAGGTGAATGTCGTTCAGTTTGAAATTTTGCGGAATAGACAAATAATCGCCTTTGATAACCCCGTAGCCGATGAGCATCCCGGCGCTGTTGACCATCGATACGTTGTCGATGACAAAATTGTCACAGCCATATATCGCCACCGTCGCGTTATCAATACCGGCTTTTTTGCTGAAGTCCGGCGTAATATTTTCTGCCTTAATGTTACGAATAATAAAATGTTTGCCGTTTTCAACATGGACCAGCTGTCGGCAATTGCTGCCGGTGATGTTGGCAACAACAAAATTCTTCACCGCCTGATCTTCCGGGTAGGTGTTATCGTAGGTACTGCCCGCCAGCCCAATGCCGATTCCCCAGTTGATTTTACCGTTAGTACAGTCAATGTGATCAATGACATGGTCGGAGATGAGGATATCGCGATCGTTAATGGCGACATTCCATTCCACCGCGTCACCCTGCAGGTAGCTAAAGTGGCTATTGGTGATTCGGGCGCCAATAATCTGATTATGAAAACCCTGGCGCAGGATGGCGTAGTTAGCTTTCGTGACGGTGATGTTATCGATGGTCAGATTGCGCATCACCTTCGGCTCTTTACCACCGATGTAGATTTGCGCCACCGGGCCATAACCGCTCATATTTAATCCCTGAATAACACAGTCTGAGCCGCGCACATCCAGCGTCAGATTGTACAGGCTACCGCCCTTCTCGCCGATGACCTTACAGCCATCCTGCAATACCAGACGCCCGCGGCCATTGCTTTTAATACTCCCTCGCACCAGCAGCGTTTTCCCTGGCGGGATGAAAACCCCGGTATTGAGATTTTCACACACCAGCCCTTCCGGGATTTCGACCGTTTGCGCGTCGTTAAAGGCCTGCTTCAACGCCGCAGGCCAGTCGGTTGTCTGATAGCGACGGATATCCACCGTGTCGGCGCGCGCTGTGGCGACCGGTAAAAAAGGCAGCGCCGCAAGAGCGGCGCCAGCAGTCAGGAAACTGCGTCGGTTAAACGCAAATCGATGCTTTTTTTCAAACTCAGACATAGAACCTCGATTCAGAGCGCCTGTAGCAGCGTGGCAAGTTGCTGATTGATACGTTGCTGGTTGAAGTCGGTTTCGATTTTTTGGCGAGCGCGGGTAATCACCGGTGTGAGATCCTGACGCTGCATCGCGCTGAACTCAACGAGTTTATCCGCCAGCGTGCGGGCATCATTTTCTGGTACCAGCCAACCTGACTCCCCTGGGTTGATCAGTTCAGGAATACCGCTGTGCACCGTCGACACCACCGGAATACCCACGGCCATCGCCTCCATGAGCGCCACGGGAATCCCTTCCATATCGCCATCCACACCGGTCACCGACGGCAATAAAAAGAGATCGGCTTCATCCAGCATCGCTTTGACCTCATGGCTGGGCTTAAAGCCCGGCATATGGATCACATCATCCAGTTGGTATTGCTCAATCAGGGTGCGCAAGCGCCGCTCCCACGGGCCAATGCCCAAAATAGTCCAGGTAAAGGCCACGCCACGTTCTTTGAGCAAACGGCAGGCTTCAATACCCACATGCAGCCCTTTTTTCTCGGTCAGTCGCGCGACAGAGATCATCTGTAGCGGCGTTCCGGGGGCTTTCACCGGGCGCAGGGTAAAACGGGCGATATCCACCCCCATGCGCGAGATGGCAATTTTTTCTTCCGGACAACCCATACTGCGAAGCCGTCCGGCCCACAGCTCACTAATAGGCAACATCAGATCGCCACGGCGAAAAAGCTGTTGATATTCCGGGGTATAGTGACTAAGTACATCCCGGTGCGAAATATCAATGCCGTGGAAAACAGTGGCAATCTTGCCCTGTAACAGACCCAGTTCGCGCAGTTTCGCCGCCGTAACCCCTGCCGGGCCAAAATGGGCAATAAAGACATCGGCACGAAAGACGTGCGGTGTGAGACCGCAGATGGCTGCCAGAATCAGGTTTCGTGCCTCATCACCGTAGCGCGACATATTGAGCGCTTTCCAGGTGGAGGCGCGCCCCGCACCGCGTAATATCGCTTTTCCGCGATAGCGCAGTTTCGCCAGCTTGCCCTCTGGCTCGTCCAGTAGCCAGTGGGTTTTCTCCGCCAGGCGATATTCTGTCCAGGCGCTATGGGTGTTCTGCAAATCGCCCTTATGCAGCGCGACGATTTCCACCTCATAGCCCATGTTGATAAACGCCACAATCTGATTCAGAACAAAGGTTTCTGAGGCGAGCGGGAATTTCAGCAAGAAGAAGCTGACTTTCATTTCACCTCCCGAATGCGATCCAGCACCGATTTCACCATCAACGCGCCTTTCTCACGCTCGGCCGCCACGGCGGTAGCAAGGCGTTGGTTAAGTGCAGGCAGTTGCCCGAGCGTGTCAGCCGCTATGGACGCCAGCGAGCCATCCAGCAGGTGGCGAATATCCACCGCCATCTCCGGCATACCGAGCTGCTGCATAATCCCGGCTGATTTGTGTTCGTAGTTAATGGCGATAGCCGGCGTACCGAAGTTCATCGAGATAATGGCAGAGTGCAGACGCGTTCCCACTGTCAGATCGCAGGCAGCGAGAATTTTCCCCATTTCGAGGTCGTTAAGTTCATCCATCACCACATGGTAGCGGGACGGGTCGCTAATATACTGACGCAGATTGAGCGCCACCATTCGGTCATCTTTGTTGTAACTGTCGATACCGGTACAGGTGGAGAGCGCCATCACCTGCCAGCCTGCATCCAGGATCCGGTTTACCACCTCAGCAAAGGCTTTTTCATAGGCTTGCTGGGTGGTATTGAGACGGCGGTCAAACGGGGCGAGTTCACGTAGCGTAATAGCGACGGTTTTCTGTTTCGCCGCCACATCCAGCCAGTGACGCACAGCATAGCTGGGGGTAAACGAGGCATCATCTTCCACCAGCCAGGCGGTATCGACGCCCTGTTCGACTTTCTCGGTGGTGATTTCACTCTGCTTCATCAAATTCAAACTGACGCTCTCACGCAGGATCAACGCGTCGCAATGACCAAAGACGTAATTAGCCAGTTGATTAAACTGCGGATCCTGGAACGGTCCAACGCTGTGACCAATCATATACAACGGTTTTTTGGCCATAAACGTACACAGGGCATGTTCGAACTGCGGGACGCCATAAAGGTCGACAAAAAAGGAGCCGCCGACCTGGATAATCGCGTCATAACCTGCCAGCAGGCGGACAAAATCGGTAAAGCCCTGGGCAATGGCAATGTTGCGCAGCTTTCCGCTGTCTGTCACCCGGGAAAGCAGAACCTGGTGCTGGTAGCGACGGCGCAGAACCTTTTTTACCCGTCCCACTAGTCCGGCGGCCGTATTGTGCGCTTTCATCTGGCTGTAGAGCGGGTCACCCATTACCGGGCGGTTCAATAGCCAGGAAGAACTCACCGGATAGCGGCTCATTACGTCCACTTCCGCTTGTGGTTCGATGCGGGCAATCGCATCCAGCAACCCGCGCAAAATGGCGCTGTCGCCACGGTTGCCGCAGGTGTGATTGCCAAGAATTAATAATTTCATAATGACCTCTCAGAGAATTCCCCTCACCCTGGCCCTCTCCGCTGGGGCGAGGACCAGGGTGAGGGGGAAAATGAATATCAACCTGCACGCAAGAGCGTTTTCATCTTTTCGTTGCGGCAAAACTGGCGCTTCATCTCCACCACCAGCGCATTGCGTGACAGCACAATCATCGCCGCGAACGCCAGCGCGCCCGCCGCCACCTGAACGGCAAGCAGTGCCGACACCGGCAGACGCCCGGCGAGTGCCAGCCCCAGCCCGTAGCTCACCACCAGCGTAGGCAGTGATAAATAGAACGGCAGCCACAGACTCAGGATGTACTGGCGATAGCTGGATCCCAGAACAGGTTTGATCATCACGAAATAGCTCAGGACGGTGTTGATAATCTGCACCAGCAGAAAGCCCAGCGTGACGCCAATCGCGCCTGCCAGGTGACCGCCGACAATGATGGCGGGAATAAACAAAAAGGTTTTGAAGACATTAAATTTAAAGCTGATATCCACCCGGGCTTTGGCCATTAACAACGACCCAATCGGATTGCCGACCGCACGCAGCAGACCCACAATGCACAACAGTTGCAGGACAGGAATGATGCTGCTCCACTTCTCGCCAAACACCAGCGGCACGAAATTGTTCGACACCACCAGCAGCCCCAGCAGGATCGGGAAGTTAATGATCCCCACCACCGACAACAGCTTGTAAAAATTAAGCCGCAGCTTTTCCGTGTCATCCTGAATTTTGGCAAACGCCGGGAACAGGACGCGCGTAATAATGGGGTTGAGTTTCATTGGCGGAACGACGGCCACGTTATAGGCCAGGTTGTAACCGCCCGCGACGCTGGCCCCGAGGATGCGCGCCAGTACCAGCGTGGAGAGATTGGTGTTCAGGTAGTTAATGACGCTGTCCGCCGTAAGCCACGCGCCAAACTTGAGGTTAGAACTGACCGAACGCAGCGAAAAGTGCAGGCCAGGACGGTAGATCTTGCGACCAAACCAGCCGAAGAGCAGCGTACGCACGGCGCTGTTCACCAGATAACCGAGGATAGCGGTCATTGCCAGCGGCCAGAAAAAGGCGCTGACCACCGTAAAGGTAAACCCTGCCAGCACTGAGACGGTTTCAATGCTACCGATCTTGTTAAACTCCAGCTCCTTTTGCATCAGCGCCCGGAACTGCTGACCATGCGGAATCAGCACAAAAGCCAGCGACAGGGTTTTTATCAGCGGTGCCAGATCCGGGTTATGCAGCACGCCGGCAATCCGATCGCTGAGTAAAAAAATAGCCACACAGACCACCAGCCCCAGCCCGACATTCAGCCAGTACAGGGTGGTGAGTTCGAGGTGGCTTATCTCCTTACGCTGGATGATGGAGTTGGCAATACCAAAATCCGATAGCGTATCGGCGAGCGCAATAATCACCAGCGAGACGGTGAGCAGGCCAAACTGGTGGTTATCGATAATGCGCGCCAGTACGGTCATCTGTACCAGGCCAAGCCCGATAATAGTCAACGTTGCCATGGCCGACCATTTCGCCCCGCTGATGGTTTTTTCACGTAAGCTCATGACCACTCCTTAATACGCCGCTTTATTCACAAACCCTTTAAAGATGGTCAGAAAAACGATTTTGATATCGAACCAAAGACTCCATTCACGGATGTACTCGAGGTCGAACTCAACGCGTTTTTCCATTTTTTCCAGCGTATCCGTCTCGCCGCGCCAGCCATTGATTTGCGCCCAGCCGGTAATACCCGGTTTCACTTTGTGACGCAGCATGTAGCCTTCAATGAGCTGACGGTACTGCTCGTTATGGGCCACCGCATGGGGGCGTGGACCGACAATTGACATCCCGCCCGTCAGCACATTGATAAACTGCGGCAACTCATCCAGTGAGGTCCGGCGCAGAAAGCTGCCGACTTTGGTCACGCGCGGATCGTTTTGCGTGGCCTGGGTCACCACCTTGTCGTTCTCCATCACTTTCATGGAACGGAATTTCCATACCTTGATGGGTTTACCGTCCATGCCATAGCGGGTCTGGCGGAAGATAATCGGGCCCGGGGAAGTCAGTTTCACCGCCAGCGAGATCCCCAACAGAACCGGTGAGATCAGCATCAGGATGAGCGACGCCAGCACAATGTCTTCGAGACGTTTGAGAATGCGGTTGACGCCCGACAGCGGCGTGTCATACAGCGGTACCACCGGCACTCCATTCACCTCTTCAATCCGCGAATGCAGAATATTGAAGGTGAAAACATCAGGTATCAGGATCACCGAGCAGGTGGTGTCCGCCAGTTGGCGCACCAGATGTTTGATGCACTGCGCGTCGTTCATTGACATGGCGATGTAGACGTTATGGATTTTCCCGGCACGGGCATCGTCAAGCAGTTGGTCATAATTGCCGACCCAGTCACTGCTCACGCCACCCGGTTTCGCGTCGTGATAGACACCGATCACTTCAAAACCCAGCCAGGGTTCATTACGAAAGCTCTCCAGCAGTTCTTGTCCGGCAGGAAGGTCGCCCGCCACCGCAACGCGACGCGTGTTATAGCCATGATTACGCAGCCAGCCGGCGGCAAAACGGATAATGCCACGGCAAATAATCAGCCCTGAGCTGCTGAGCAAATACCAGGCAAAATAGAGGGCAAAGGTATTGTTAAGTTCGCTGCGAAACGCCACAAGACCGGCGCTAAAGACAAAACTGAGGGTCCAGTTTTGCAGCAATAACACCAGCTCGGTCATAAACCGCACACCACGCCATGAACGATAAAAATCGGTCATGCCGCCGATCATCTGGAACACCACCAGGGTAATCAGCGCCATCAGCAGATGCTGATAAAAGAACGGCAACGTATTGAGCCTACAGACGATGTACAGGCCACCGAACATGATGGTGATGTCTGAGAATCGCTGCACGATAGAGATTAACGATGCATTCGTTTTGGCCCGGTCGCGCTTTTTTAGATTTGTCATCGTTGTACCTATTCATTCGTTTTCCCCCCACCGCAGCCCTCTCTCCTCGCGAAAGAAGGTTAGAGTGAGGGGGAAAAACAGGGATTACTGTTTCAACAACGCCAGAATGTCCTGTGTTCGCGCCTCCATCAGCGCAGTGTCGCCGCGCGATTCCACGTTCAGGCGCACAACCGGCTCGGTATTGGATGAGCGCAAGTTAAAGCGCCAGTCCGGGAAGGACATGCTGATGCCATCGGTACGGTCAACGCTAAGCGCAGAACCGGTGAAATGGGCTTCGACGCGGGCAATGGCAGGGGCGGCCTGATCCAGCTTTAAGTTGATTTCGCCGCTGGCCGGAAACGCCGTCATGCGATCGCTGACCAGCGCCTCCAGCGTTTTGCCCTTAAGACACAACAGCTCAGTCACTAAAAGCCAGGGGATCATGCCGCTATCGCAGTAGGCAAAATCGCGGAAATAGTGATGCGCGCTCATCTCACCGCCGTAGATCGCATCCTCTTCACGCATGCGCTCTTTAATAAACGCGTGCCCGGTTTTCGACATCACCGGCTTACCGCCCGCCGCGGTTACGACATCCACCGTGTTCCAGGAAAGGCGCGGGTCGTGGATGATCTTCGCGCCGGGGTTTTTCTCCAAGAATGCCTGAGCCAGCAGACCGACAATGTAATAGCCCTCGATAAACTGGCCGTTGCCGTCAAAGAAGAAGCAGCGGTCAAAATCGCCGTCAAACGCGATACCGATATCCGCGCGATGTTCGATGACCGCGTTGCGGGTATCGTCGCGGCACTCCGGGAGAAGCGGGTTAGGAATGCCGTTCGGGAAGTTGCCATCCGGGGTGTTGTGTACCTTGATAAAGGTGACAGGAACATTGTGCGTCTTAAAGCGCTGCTCCAGGGCATCAATGACCGGTCCTGCCGCTCCGTTCCCGGAATTGATCACCAGTTTTAACGGTTTGAAATTCGCCAGGTCGACATAGCTGAGCAGGTGATCGATATACGCATCACGCAGGTTGATTTGCCGATAGCTACCGCGTTTTTGTGCATTCACCGGCGGGAAGTCATTCGCTTCGGCCAGGCGCTGAACATCGCGCAGCCCCGTATCACCGCTGATTGGACGGGCACCTTTACGGACGAGCTTCATGCCGTTGTAGTCCATTGGGTTATGGCTGGCCGTGACTTCAATACCGCCATCTACGCCCAGGTGGAAGGTGGCAAAATAGATCTCTTCGGTGCCCGAAAGCCCGATATCCAGAACATCCACACCCGCATCTTGCAGCCCTTTGGCCAGCGCCAGTTTTAATGTTTCGCTCGTTAAACGGACATCGCCGCCCAGCACGATGGTTTGCGGTTTTAAATATTCGCCATAGGCCCGGCCAATCCGCCAGGCAATATCTTCATTCAGCTCTTCACCCAGCTTACCGCGAATATCGTAGGCTTTAAAACAGGTTAATTTTTCCATCATTACCTCGTTTTCAGGCAACAGTTAGCCCTCTCCGGTGTGGAGAAATAATCAAAAAGAATTCATTTGTTATATCTATCCGACGTCGCGTTGCGGCAAATCAGCAGCGGCGCGAAAGATGTCGGACAGTGTCAGATGCGTCCGTAACGATCTTCAAACCGCACAATATCGTCCTCTTCGAGATAGGAACCGGAGCGTACTTCAATTAAATCGAGAGGTATTTTTCCCGGGTTCTCAAGACAATGGCGCGCACCGAGCGGAATGTAGACCGACTCGTTCTCACCCAGCAGTTTGATCTCGTCATTGATGGTGACTTTCGCCGTACCCGCCACCACCACCCAGTGTTCAGCACGATGGTGATGCATCTGGACCGAGAGCCCTTCGCCAGGTTTCACGGTGATGCGCTTCACCTGATAGCGATCGCCTGCGTCAATGGAGTCATATTTACCCCAGGGACGATAAACTTCACGGTGGATGTGGTGTTCATGGCGGCCATCCGCTTTGATTTGCTCGACCACTTTCTTCACATCCTGCACGTGGTTACGGTCCGCGATCAGCACGGCATCCTTGGTCTGCACCACCACAAGATCTTTCACGCCGACGGTGGTGACCAGACCGGACTCCGCATAGACGAAGCTGTTCTCGGTATCATGACTGATGACGTCGCCGTGATGGACGTTTCCCTCAGGAGTATGGGCGCTGATTTCCCACAAAGAGGACCAGGAGCCCACATCACTCCAGCCGGCATCCATCGGCACCACCACCGCATCGGCCGTTTTTTCCATTACCGCATAGTCGATAGACTCTTCCGGACAGGCCAGAAACGCGGCTTCATCAACACGGATAAAGTCCAGATCCGGATCCGTTACATTCATCGCGCGCTCGCAGGCCTCGTAAATATCGGGACGATATTTTTTCAGCTCTTCAAGATAGCGCCCGGCGCTAAACAGGAACATGCCGCTGTTCCAGTAATATTCACCGCTCGCCACATAACCCTGCGCGGTTTCCAGATTTGGTTTTTCGACAAACTGCGCCACATCAAAGGCCAGGCCATCGCCTTTGCCTGGGGTTACCTCGCCACGGCGAATGTAGCCATATCCGGTCTCCGGCAGGTCCGGTACGATGCCAAAGGTCACCAGTTTGCCGCTTTCGGCATAGGCCAGAGCCTGACGCACCGAGGTACGAAACGCTTCTTCATCCTGAATCACGTGATCCGCCGCCAGCACCAGCATCAGCGGGTCGGAGGTCGGGTTATGGCGTGTGATCGCCATCGCGGCCAGCGCGATCGCGGGTGCGGTGTTGCGCCCCGCGGGTTCAAGAATGATGTTCTCCGTCAGCTTGTTAAGCTGGCGCAACTGCTCGGCAACAATAAAGCGATGCTGTTCATTGCAGATAACCACCGGACTTTCACACTCCACCCCATCCAGGCGGCAGACGGTGGTCTGCAGCATGGTCAAATCACCTTTCAGGCAGAGGAATTGTTTGGGATACAGGACACGGGAGAGCGGCCACAGGCGGCTGCCGGAACCCCCGGCCATTACCACCGGATACAGTTGTGTTTGACTCATGATTTATCCCCATTCCCTTCGTAATTCAGACGTTCGTCTTGCGCATGGGCAGCCTGCCCTGCGCTCACCGTCGGATCGCGTCGGGAGATATCAGTCATAAACTGGGTTAACACGCTCTCTTTCTCGAGCGTGCGTTCGGCATATTCACGTGCCACCGTGTTGGTTTTGGGCATCAAAAGTGCCTGTTCGATGCCCGCCGTCAGCGCCGGCACGGATTCGGGTTCCACACACACGGCGATACCCGGCGATGCCAGACAAAGCTGGCCCAGCTCGGTGGACGCTTCGGCGGTGATAACGGCATTGCCGCCCACGGCGAGAATATTGGTCAGTTTCGATGGCAGCACGGCGTCCGCCGCGCCACGTTTTTGAATCACCAGATGGCAATCGGCCATCTTGAGCAGCGCTGGCAAGGCGTCGTAAGGCTGCAACGGAAAGAATTTCACGTTATCCAGCCCCTGTTGCAGGGCTTGCTTTTCCAGTCTCGCTTTGCCGCCGCCCTGCCCCACAATCACAAACAGCCACGGTTGTTCGCGGAGGTTAGCCGCAGCCGCAATCACATTTTCCAGCCCCTGCTTCTCACCGATATTGCCGGAGTAAAGAATGATTTTTTTATCCTCAGGCAACCCCAGAGTCTGTCTCAGTTGCGCGACATCCTGCGGATCAACGTCGCGAAAGCGGGCCACTTCTGACCAGTTCGGAAAGAAGATTATCCGCCCGGCTTCCACCCCTTTTTCCCGTGCTTTGTTCATCATTGAGCGGGAGATGGTGGAGACATTGTCGACATTGTGCAGAGCGCTGCGCTCAAACGCGGTAGCCAGTTTCGCCACTTTGCCGGTTTTGCCTTTCCCGGCCATCCCTAAGCCAAGCATGGCGTCGACTTCATAATCCTGAATATGCAATAGCGTGCGGGCACCGGTGAGTTTTGCCAGCAGACGCATGCCCGGTGTACAAAACAGCGTCGGTACCACGCCGATGATGCGATCCGGCTTCCAGCGTCGCTGTGCCATCAGCGGAAAAAAGCTGCTCACGGCGAAGCTGGTCAGATGGATCAGTCGTTTCAGTGTCGAGGGCTGTTTCGGTACATACAGTGGACAGCGCCAGACGATCGCGGCACCGCTTTCCCGGCGATAACGCCAGGTGGAATACGCCTTACCCACCTGCCACTCCGGGTAGTAAGGCGGTGCGGTAATGACACGCACGTCATGCCCCTGCTGGGCCATCCATTCAACCATTTCGCCCGTGTATTTACCGATACCGGTTAATTCCGGCGCATAGTTGATGCCGTAAACAAGAATTTTCATAAGCCCGGTACTCCCCGCGCTTCCTTGAAATAGGCGCGGCTATTGTCATGTACCAGCGGATCGGCAATCAGCACATCGGGCGTCAGCCAGCGATAGTCATCGTGCTGTTCTGTCGGCAGCGCCAGCGTGGAGGCATCGACCCGTAAGCGAAAACCGAGCACGATGTAGTGGGTAGAAAAATCGCTGCCGGAAAAGTTGTCGTCATAGAAGTGCTGCCAGACGCCATAAAACTCTCCTGCCGACATCGGCAGGAGTACGCCCAGTTCAGCCAGCGTCAAACGTTCAAACGCGCTCGCCAGAGGTTCATCTTTTTGCACCCGTCCACCCGGTACAAACCAGTAACCCTGCGCCGGACGATTCGTACGCTTGCCGAGCAAAAACTCGCCGCTGTCGTTCTCCACAATAAGATCGATGGAGATAAGCGGAGTCGAACGCACGACCGTGGCAAAATCTTCCGGACGTAAAAACATGCTTACCCCCTGAACCGTTGCTGATTTTCGAGGAACCACTGGTAGGTGCTTGCCAGCCCCTGCTCCAGCGAGATCTCGTGATACCAGCCAAGCGCATGCAGGCGGGAGACATCCAGCAGTTTGCGTGGCGTACCATCCGGCTTAGTGGCGTCAAAGACCACCCGACCTTTGTAGCCCACGACCTGAGCGACCGTTTGCGCCAGTTCACGGATCGTGCAATCCAGCCCGGTGCCGACATTAATGTGCGACAGCATCGGTTCGGTATTCTCCTGCCACACTTCGCGATCCAGCTCCATCACATGAATGCTGGCTGCCGCCATGTCGTCCACGTGGAGAAACTCGCGCATCGGCGTGCCGCTGCCCCATACCACGACGTCAGGCGCATTGCTGAGCGTGGCTTCATGAAAGCGACGGAGCAATGCCGGGATCACGTGGGAGTTGCTCGGGTGGAAGTTGTCATTCGGCCCGTACAGGTTAGTCGGCATCACCGAGCGATAATCACGGTTGTACTGGCGGTTGTAGGACTCGCACAGTTTGATACCGGCGATTTTGGCAATCGCATACGGTTCGTTAGTCGCCTCCAGCGTCCCCTGAAGAAGCTCACTTTCCGCCATCGGCTGGTGCGCCAGCTTCGGGTAAATACAGGATGAACCGAGGAACAACAGCTTGTTCACGTCATGCAAATGCGCCGCGTGAATAATGTTGCACTCAATCATCATGTTCTCGTAGATGAAATCTGCCGGGTAGGTGTTATTGGCGACAATGCCACCTACTTTCGCCGCCGCCAGATAGACCTGGTCGATACGTTCACTGGCAAAGAACGCCTGCACCTGCGCAGAATCCAACAGGTTCAGTTCGTCGCGGTTACGCAGTACCAGTTCTACGTCTTCACGTTGCGACAGCAGTCTTACGATGGCCGACCCGACCATGCCGCGGTGACCCGCGACAAAGATACGTTGTTTCGTCATTCTCAGGACTCCAGCGCGATGGCAACCTCGTAACCGTGAGCTTTCAACAGCGAATGTTTTTTCGCCGCTTCAAGATCTTTGGCTACCATCTCAGAGACCATCTCCTGCAGCGTGGTTTCCGGTTTCCAGCCCAGTTTTTCGTGTGCTTTGGTCGGATCGCCGAGCAGAGTTTCCACTTCTGCCGGACGGAAGTAACGCGGGTCAACGGCAACAATGACATCGCCCGGTTTCACGCCTGGCGCGTCATGGCCGGTGACGGAGACAACAATCCCCTTCTCTTCCACACCCTTGCCTTCAAAGCGAAGTTTGATACCCAGCTGCGCCGCCGCCATTTCCACAAACTGACGCACGGAATACTGCACGCCGGTGGCGATAACGAAGTCTTCCGGATGGTCCTGCTGCAGCATCATCCACTGCATCTTCACGTAATCTTTCGCATGGCCCCAGTCACGCAGAGAATCCATGTTGCCAAGGTAGAGGCAAGATTCGAGCCCCTGAGCGATGTTGGCAATGGCGCGGGTAATTTTGCGGGTTACGAAAGTTTCGCCACGGCGCGGAGACTCGTGGTTAAACAGGATGCCGTTGCAGGCGTACATGCCATAGGATTCACGGTAGTTTACGGTGATCCAGTAAGCGTACAGTTTGGCGACAGCATACGGAGAACGTGGGTAGAATGGCGTGGTCTCTTTCTGCGGGATTTCCTGAACCAGGCCATACAGTTCAGAGGTCGATGCCTGGTAAAAACGCGTTTTCTTTTCAAGGCCCAGGAAGCGGATGGCTTCCAGCAGACGCAATGTACCCATCGCATCTACATCGGCGGTGTATTCTGGTGATTCAAAAGAGACCGCGACATGGCTCATCGCCCCAAGGTTATAAACCTCATCCGGCTGCACTTCCTGCAGAATACGGGTCAGGTTAGAGGTATCCGTCAGATCGCCATAGTGAAGGTGGAATTTCGGGTTACTGGTGTGCGGATCCTGATAAATATGGTCCACACGCTCAGTGTTGAATGAAGAGGCACGACGCTTGATGCCATGAACTTCATAACCCTTTTCCAGAAGCAGTTCTGCCAGATAAGAGCCATCTTGCCCGGTAACGCCGGTGATGAGAGCGACTTTAGACATATTTTATTCCTCTATTACTTATCAGAAGTTATTCAGTTTTTACGCGTTCGCGCGTTACCACTGCGGGGTTGCCACGGCAAATTGCATTTGCCGGAAGCGTCTTAAAAACACTGCTGCGCGCACCGACAACCGTTCCGTCACCAATACGCACGCCGGGAGCAACAAAGACATCCGTTGCCAGCCAGCATTTATCGCCAATCACGATGGGCGACGCGGTAATATCAAAGTGCGCGCTCATAAAATCGTGACTACCGGTACACAAATAACATTTCTGCGAAATTACAGAATTAGCGCCGATTGAGATATCGCCCAGGGTATATAAAACAGCGTCATCGCCGACCCAGCTGTAATCACCCAGCGTTAATTTCCATGGATACGTTATTTTCACTGACGGACGGATCACTACGTTTTTTCCGATTTTTGCACCGAATAAACGCAGCAGAAAGGCACGCCAGCGATACATAATTTGTGGCGACCAGGCAAATAATGTCGACTGCACCGCCCACCACAATTGAACCTTAATAGCACTCCCGCCCCGAAAGCCTTTCGGCACGGAGAATCCTTGTAAGTCTTGCATCGTGTTTCCTTATACGTTTCCCTTTATTCTTCAAGCTACCGTTGCGTTGACTGCATTCGTTTAACCGCACCGTTTACTTAAGTCAGCGCATCGAAATTCTCTGACTTGCCGTCATTCCGCAACTCGAATTACTCAGGGCATTCACATTACGCTTTGTTATATAAGGCTTTCGCTTTACCGGTAGTGCGCAGGCGTAACAGATACGATAATTCCGCCCAGAAGCCCGGCACATGTAATATTTTTCGTTGGACGTTGCGAGCATCCCGACATAATTCAAAGTTATTCGACGTAGAAACGCCACCCATAGAAAATTCGGATACCAGACCGTGCAGGCGTTTGAAGCGAAAGCCTGCTTTGAACATTCTGGCTGCCAGCGCGTAATCGGAAGAGACTTTATATTGTAAATCGTAGGGGTAGGTTTTCAGGCCGCTCATCGGGAAGAATATGGCCTGATGGCTGGCGGGTAAGCTGTGATAAATATACCAGCCACGTTTTGCACTACGGCGTATTTTTGTACCATCGCCGAAATCTAATAAGGCATCGCCAATGTACATTGCATTGTCACGTTCTTGTGCCAGCTGGCGGATAACTTCAACGCTTTCCGGATGCAGGATATCACCTGAATTGAGGAATAACGCGAAGCGGCCATTGGCCATACTGATGCCTTTATTCATCGCATCATAGATGCCGTTATCTTTCTCGCTGACGTAACGTAAGTGGTACTGCCCGTTGAGATTTTCCAGAAACTCTGCGGTACCGTCAGCAGAGCCACCGTCCACAACAATCCACTCGAATGCGATATCCTGCGCCTGTGCCAGATGGGCCAGCGATTTCCAGGTTTTCATCACGCCTTCATAATTACGAAACGCAACAGTAATAACGCTTAGTAACATGTGACCCACCTCGTCATATGCTCGAAATATTTAACGCCTTGCGGAAAATAAACGGGCAAACAATTAAAAATGCGTATTCAGGGCTAAAGATCGATCCCGTAAAAAACCACGATATAGGAGCGAACAGATAAAGCTGAACACGAAAATTCTGATTATTACCAAACGCATTGACAGTCATTCTTGCAACTTTGAACAAATACCAACCGGTCAGTAATACGGCAAACCATGAAAAATAGATAATTAACAGATACAAGCCATTGTCTATGGTTTTGCCGACATCTGCACCGTTAAAGATTCCGAATGATGCAACATATTCGTAAAGTGAGCCAAATCTTACAGCACCATCAATGTTTGTCAGGGAATATCCCACCATCGCCAGCGGTCCGATAATGCGATAATAAGAGGAGGAGCCTTCTGTTCCTAAATCACCGAGACGTTCCGCAATATAAGGAAAGGCGAACACCACCCCGACAACAAATACCGCCAGTGAAATAATTGCCAGCGGCAATTTCTTGCGTATCGCTTCCTTGTTTAAATACTGAAATGCCCATTCCAGTAGATAAAAAAGGATAAATGTCATTACCCCTGAAAACGATCCCGAAAGAACTATCCCTGTCAGAATCATAGCATCTGTCTTCGGCGTTTTGATACCAAACTGTTTGATGCTGAGCCAAATTGAGATTAATGCCAGGGCGAAGAATGCCGGTTCGAAATAGAGTGCCGTCGTCCTCTTACCACCAAATTTGATAAAATTCAGTACGTAGCTGTTACTGTAAATCAGATATTTCGAAATTATCTCCATGAGACTGCTGCCGCCAGAGAGAATAATTTGCGCCATTTCCGCTGCCGCCAGCATCACCACGAATGCAACCACTACATAAAAGAAGCGAAGTATTTTGCGGTAGTTATGCGGCGAAACCGTTTTGAAGCGAATACTCCATACCATGCCGATGATGATAACGATATAAACAAACAGCATCGTTGACGTCACATACTTACTGGCGTTCAGTGACTGACCAAAAATGTAATTAAACAGCGTCAATCCGGCACCGGTGCCCAGGGCTATCATCAACTTTTTCAGATTGATTTTTTCCACATAGAGCAACAGCAACAGCGGTAAGAACGTAACGATGGTTATCGGAAAGCTTTCGCCAAGCTGGAAAATTTTCACGTTAACCAGCAAGTAAATCAGCGGCAGCAGGAGATAACTACAGACCCTGATAGAATGAGACATATTCCTCCAGCATCTGTTGCCCGCTATATGCGCGACGGCTGCGCGCCCGAAACGCATCCAGCGATGTGCCAAACACGGCCTGCGCGATATCGGCTTTATGAAGTTGCGCCAGCGGCACAACTTCCGCTTCGCTAAAGGTCTTGCCGCCCGACTTCTCCAGAACTTCACGCGCGGCATCACTGTGCGTGGCGATAACCGGCACGCCGATGGAAAGCGCTTCACACAAAATCAGCGGATAGTTGTCCACGCGTGAGGTAAAGAGCAGCGCATCCATCTGGTTGAGTTCGCTCATTAACTGACGCTTATCGGTCAGAAAACCGTGGTTGACTACGTTTGGTCCCTCAAAGGGAGAAAACTTGCCAAAGGTATGCAGTTCAACGCACTCGCCCAGCGCCATCACGTCACGAACAAGTTGTTGATTAGTCTTACCGTCATAGCGCAAATCGTGGGCCACCACGGCGATTTTCGGTCGCCCATGGGTGACGGTAACCGGGGGCAAATCTGCAAGAATGGCTTCGGTCGCTACATCAATACCATTATTGATAATGCGGCAACGACCCGCGCCGTACAGGCTATTGAATGCCTCGGCCACATGCTGACTGGGGGAAATAAACTGGCAGCCCAGCGCCATCATCTCGTTAAACAAACGGCGTTTCTCATCCACCAGTTGCTGCGCGCGATCCACTTTTACCGGCGGATAGTTCGTCAGCGTCGGGCACTTTTTGCATCCCTGTTTCCAGCCTTCACAGCCATCAGTGAATGCACAACGCCCGGTGACGCTCCAGTGATCATGCAGCGTCCAGACAAAGGTCACATCAGGCTTATGCGCTTTCAGTCTCTGGCAGAACGCCACCAGGTCTTTCAGGTTCAGCCAGTAACTGTGCATCACGTGAAAGTGCAGCACCACCGGCCCTTTGGTGCGGCTGACGCTGCGATAGAGATTATTAAGATTGCCAAAGACATCGCGGTTAAACAGGCGAAACAGCGCCAGGTTTGCCATTGAGGTCAGACGCGGCGTCTGTTTAAACACATTGGGATACTGGTCATGGCTGACGCTTTTCTTGCCGCCTTTCCCGTAGCCGTAAACAAAGCGTGAATGCATGCCCTGCTGCAGCGCCCGCTGGTGTAAATCCAGCGCGACACCTGCCGCGCCGCCCTCTGCGAGGCGAACGTTAAATTGTAATATGTTCATTTGATTGCCTTCACCCGCGCTTTTTCACCCACCACCAGCGCATTATCCGGCACGCTGTCGAGCACAACGCTGCCTGCGCCAACCATGACGTTATTACCAATGGTGATATCACCCAGCAAGACCACGTTGGCCCCGAGTTCAACGTTGTTGCCGATAACCGGACAGGCCAGATTGTCTGCGCCACGATTACCAATGGTCACACCATGGCGAATGGTGAAATCATCCCCCGCGACCACATGCTTATTAATGACCACGGCGTAGCCATGATGAATGGTGAAACGACGGCCAATGGTCGCCGCCGCCTGGATCTCATAGCCAAACAGACATTCCGTCATAAAGCGGTAAACCACTAGCACGGGCGCCGCCCACAGGTTGTTGAGCACATTTTTCTTGCGCCATACGGAGCAAAAATGGGCGACGCGATAGGCCGCGACCATGCAGCACGGGCGCAAACTCCATTGATTAGCGCGAAAATCTTCAAGTCGCATCATTTCCCTCGCAAACCATCAGCCAGACGCTTGCCATTGCGTACCGAGAAAAGCGTCAGCAACGTGCGCCAGTTCATGCGCTTATTGCGGATCTGGTAGAGCGTGAACAACTGATATTTCTTGCTGGCGCGGTCAAATTTAGCTTTGTGTTTCCGGTAGAAGTGGAAGTAGCCCGAGAATTTTTTCGGCGACGAGGTAATCTGCATTTCACCGTGATTGATGTGCAGAATTTGCGTCGCTTTTTCGATTTTCCACGGCTCGCCATACTGCTCCACCATGCGCAAAAAGATGTCGTAGTCCTGTGCCGCTTTCAGCTGCGTATCGAACAGGCACTCCTTAAAGCGCCAGGACCAACTGAACACCTGGTTGCCTACAATGTTGCGCTTGTAGAACAACTTGCGGGAAAACGGCGATTTTGGGTAAAGCGGTAAGCTGGTCGGTTGTGAATAAACTTCGCCCTGGCAGACATAGTCGTTGGCATAGAGAAAAGCCCGCGATACCAGCTGGTGTTTATGCTCCAGGAAAACAGACAGGCGGTCCGGCGTCCATTCATCGTCATCATCAATACCGGTAATAAACTCGCCTTTCGCCTGCATGATGGCCTGGTTGCGCACCGCGCAGGCGCCGGAATTAAACGCGTTACGGGTATAGGTCACACGCGGGTCATTCAATTCGGCCACATAACTCTGGAGTTGCTCAAAGGCAGTTGAGCAGTCGTCTACAATGATCAATTCCCAGTGGGTATAATCCTGACGCAGCACCGATTTGATAGCGCGAATAGCCAGTTGTTGACGGTTCCATGTCGGCATATAGATCGAGATTAACGGACGTTCTGTGGTCATTTTCTTCCCCGATTGATCAATATTCCTCTCACCCTCACCCTCTCCCTTGAGCGGCGAGGGAACGCTGTACGCCCATGTGCAAGCGAGAGCACTCTTTTCCCCTCTCCCCGGTGGGGTAAGGAAATGGTTGAGTCCATTTACAAGCGACTACGCTTTTCCCCTCTCCGCTGTGGGAGAGGGACGGGGTGAGGGGTTAGGGTTAAACGTTATTTGCTATCAGACTTGTATTCATATTCGTAATAGCCGTAATCCTGATAGCCGGTAGCACGGCGGAAAATGGAGTTCAGGATGACGCCTTTGACCTGAATACCGTTTTGCTCAAAGCGGCTCAGACTGGTCTGCACCTCTTTCACCGTATTCACCGCATAACGCGCGACCATCAGCGTGGTGCCCGCGTGGCGTCCCACGATCGCCGCATCCGTCACCGCGAGGATTGGCGGGGTATCAATCAGCACCAGGTCATAATGTTTACTCGCCCAATCCAGCAACTGCGTGAAACGCTCGCTCATTAAGAGTTCGGACGGGTTCGGTGGGATCTGCCCACGCGGCACCAGATCAAAGTTCGCAATGGAGGTTTTTTTGGCACAGTTTTCAATACTGCCCTTGCCAACCAGAATGTCCGACAGGCCATTAACGTTATCGGTACCGAGCAGTTCGTGGGTATAGCCTTTGCGCATATCACAGTCGATCATCAGCACGCGTTTATTGGTCTGGCTAATCACCGCCGCCAGGTTGGCGCAGACGAATGTTTTACCAATCGACGGGCTCACCCCGGTCATCATCAGGACATTATTGGGTGCCTGCATCATGGCGAAATGGAGACTGGTGCGCAGGCTGCGTACCGCTTCAATCGCCAGATCCGCCGGGTTACCCACCGCCAGCAACTGGCGCTGTTTGTAACGTTTGCTGCCCTTGACGGTTTTGACCGTATCGCGCGCTTTTTGCCACTCCGACAGCGGAATGCTGGCATAAACGCTGATCCCCTGCTCTTCCAGCGACTGCGGGCTTTCGATACCACGATTGAAGAGTGAACGCAGAAGAACCACGACCACAGAGAGGATTAGCCCCAGGATAACGCTGCCGAGAATGATCAGCGCTTTTTTCGGTTTCAATACCCCAGGCTGAGTAATGGCCGCATCAACAATGCGTACATCCCCCACGGTGCTGGCCTCGGTAATACGCAACTCCTGTTGTTTGTTCAGCAACTGCATATAAACCTGCTGACCGGACTCCACATCACGCGTCAGGCGGACAATCTCCTGCTGCGTTTTCGGCATTGCCGTCACGCGGGTGTTGAGTTTGGCCTTTTCATCTTCCAGCGCTTTGCGTTTTTCCAGCAGTGTGCGGTAAGCCGGGTGCACTTTGGTGTACAGCTTGGAAATCTCCGCCTCTTTAAAGGTCAGTTCATTCAACTGCGCATCGATGTTAACCATCGAGTCGAGCACCGATTTCGCTTCCAGCGGCAGGTCAACGGAGTCTTGCTGCTGGCGATAGGTATTGAGTTTGTTTTCGGCCACGTCCAGTTTGGCGCGCACTTCCGGCAGTTGTTTATTTAGGAACTCCAGGCTCTTCGCGGCTTCTTCGGATTTACGCTCAACGTTCTGTTGCAGATAGTTGCGGGTAATGCTGTTAAGAATGTCGCGGATCTGATCGCGATCTTCGCCGGTATAGGTCAGGCTGAGTACACCGGTATCTTTACCGTTCTCGGTAACGCTCAGATTATTTTGCAGGTTATTGATCATTCCGAGCGTGGAGAATTTCGTCACGGTGAATTCACTGTCGTTCGCCGCCTGAATAGCGCTAACCACCATGGTCACACCGTCCTTGCTTAACGGTTGTCCCACTTCGCCATGTGCGCTAAAGCCTCCGTCGCTGGTCAGAGAGTACTGTTTCGGCCCCAGCACCTTAAGGGTGAAGACCTGATCCTTCATCTCTTTAGGGAGGGTGAACGTCGTGACTTTGACCGTATCATCTTGTCGCCCCATCAATCTGTCCCAGCCCGCGCCAAAAACCGGAAAGGTGTTTTTGGTCACGGCGATATCCAGATTTAAATCATTGACGGTTTTGCCCAGCACAAGCCTGGACTGAATCAACTGAATTTCCGCATCCGACGCAGGAGGTTTGTTAGCCAGCGCCGAACCGATATCCTGCACCAGGGAATTACCGGTATTCTGCTCAATCTGTACCAGCGCATCCGCGCTGTAGATTGGCGTGGCAAACAGGCAGTAAACGATAGCGGCCACGGCAAATAAGCCGGTTATCCCCATCACCCACCAGCGGGCCTCGACGACTGTACCGATTAATCGCCCTACATCGATTTCATCATTTCCCACCGTCGACGCGGCGGAATGGTGTGTTTTCTCTGTCATTGTTATCCCTGCTGAGCGTTCAGTGCCTGCGCCCACTGGCGGGCAGACTGGTCAAGTAAGGTGTAAACGGCCTCAAAGGCGTCGCGGCTTTTGCGATATGGATCGGGAATTTCACGTTCATCGTCCCAGTGACCAAACAGCATCACTTTGCCGCGCATTTCCGGCGCGATTTCGCACAGTGCGGCGATATGCCGTTTTTCCATGACCAGAATCAGGTCGAAATCGCGGCACATTTTTCCGGAAATCTGCCGGGCGCAGTGCCCTTCAAGGGACAGATCGTTTTTTGCTGCCACGCGCGCTGCCTCCGCATCCGCGCTTTTACCTACCAGCGCTCCCAGCCCGGCTGACTCTACCGTCAATGCGGGATGATACTTTTTCAGCAGCCGCTCCGCCGTGGGGGAACGGCAAATGTTCCCCACACACACCACCAGAATTTTGTTAAACATCGCCTATCACCAGGTGTGAATGTCGCGCGCCGTATCCGTCATGTAGCGAACGCCACTGATGGTTGGCAGCAACTGATTGATGAGACGGTTCCAGCGAGCAACCGGTGCGGTCGTCACATACACCACGTCATAAGGCTGGAGGCGGAATTCGGTTGCCATCACCAGCGAGGTCGCATCGGACATATCAAGCTGATAAATGTTGGCAATCTTGCCGCCGCGACCGTTCTCGCCTTTGAGCGGACGAATCACGAAGATGCCGCTGGCGTTGGAGGTGGTCAGATCGATACCTTCGGCCTGGCCCAGCGCTTCGGTCAGTGTCATGCCACTGAAGTCCATTTTGAGGGTGCTCTGTTTTTTAACTTCACCCATCACGAAGACTTTCAGATCGTCATTACGCGGTACGAAAAGAATGTCCCCCGGATAGAGCAGGCGGTTTTGGCTCAAATCGCCGTTTTGCATCAGCGCCTGCAGGGAGATACGCTGTTCCTGACCATTATGTGTCAGCACCACGTTGCGCCAGTCGGCGGCATCGGTAAGTCCGCCCGCGGCATTAATGGCATCCAGCACGGTCAGCGGAACGTTAGTGATAGCCTGCTGACCTGATTTATTGACCTGTCCGGAGACATAGGCTTTTTGCGAACGGAAAGCGGCGATATTAACGTCCACCTGCGGGTCAGCGATGTACGTCGCTAAGCGGCTGGTAATATCACTGCGAATTTCGCCAAGGGTTTTGCCGACGACATGGACTTTGCCAATGTAGGGATAGAACATGGTGCCGTCGGGCTGTACCCAGTTACCGGTGTCGCTTGAACTGCGGTACTGGCCTGCAGGTGTGGTCAGTTCAGGGTGGTCCCAGACGGTGACGCTAAGTACATCCCCTGGGCCAACGCGATATTGATAGTTTGAGATTTCCTGATCCAGCGACATATTTGGCTGGGCGACATTCGGGCGCGGACGTAATTGCTCAACCAGACGAGGCGTCAATGGATAGACATTCACCATACGGTCTAAATCAAAATCGGCGTCTTGTTGTTTAATCACATCTTTTCCCATTGTTGACATATTGCTACCGGGAAAGACTGTGCAGCCACTCATCAAGCTCATGGACACCAATAATGGTATCAATTTCGTTTTGGATTTCATCATTGATTAATTATCACTTTTGCAGAGTAATTATCCTGTGTATTTAAATAAGCGACCGGTCATCACGGAATCAGAATGCAGTTAATCGGAACGTAATATAACTGGTATCAGTCCTAAAAATCGCTTATTCAACCACATGCTATTGACAGAATAATCCAGACTTTTTGACATGCTGTCAGGCAGGCTACCGCCCTTGGCTTTCAGCTACCAATCCACTGATTAAACAGTAAGTTATTGAAAACACCCTTTTCTACTCCGACCCTGATAGAGAATATTCCTGGATGCCTTAAATAAGGCAGTCATAAGGATTTACGCTGTTTAGCTGCATTAAAAATAACTTCACAGGTATATTTGAAACATGCTGGAGGAATTGTTGCAGCTAAGCGAATTACAGGCAAGGCAACATCCCACCCTAAACATATTTTTAAGAATAATATTAAGAGCAAATATTTAGCTTTTTAGGATTTTATTGATATTGACAAAATCTTTACTGGCATTTACGCATGCGAAATATCCTAAAAACCATTTTCATCTGCTGACGAAAATAATCCCATTACTAATAAGGAAATAGATTTTTAATTTCTCTCCCGGGTCCAGTCAGAAATAAGATAAATCGCATACCGGCATTGCAATTTAGATTGGCTTTATCCATGATCAGATAACGACAATTGTTAGAATTGATAAGGTGTTACGCATACGATGGAATGGATTGCCGATCCATCAATCTGGGCCGGATTGATCACGCTGATTGTGATCGAACTCGTGCTCGGCATTGATAACCTGGTTTTTATCGCGATACTTGCGGAAAAACTCCCGCCGGCGCAACGCGACCGCGCCCGTGTCACAGGGCTGCTGCTGGCGATGGTTATGCGCCTGCTACTGCTCGCGTCTATCTCATGGCTGGTTACGCTCACCAACCCGCTTTTTGCCTTCCGCGATCTCAGTTTCAGCGCGCGCGATCTGATTATGCTGTTCGGCGGTCTGTTCCTGCTCTTTAAGGCCACCGTTGAGCTCAACGAACGCCTGGAAGGTAAAGACAGCGATAACCCCACGCAACGGCGAGGGGCGAAGTTTTGGGCCGTCGTGGCGCAAATCGTCGTTCTGGATGCCGTTTTTTCTCTCGACTCGGTGATTACGGCAGTCGGGATGGTTGATCACCTGGCCGTCATGATGGCCGCCGTCATTGTCGCCATCTCGCTGATGCTGCTGGCCAGCAAAGCGCTGACGCGTTTTGTAAACAGCCATCCGACGATTGTTATTCTTTGCCTGAGCTTCCTGCTGATGATTGGCTTTAGCCTCGTTGCCGAAGGCTTTGGTTTTCATATCCCGAAAGGTTATCTGTACGCCGCGATAGGTTTCTCGGTCATGATTGAAGCGCTTAATCAGCTCGCTATCTTCAACCGTCGCCGTTTCCTGTCGGCCAACCAGACGTTACGCCAGCGCACGACAGAAGCGGTAATGCGCCTGCTGAGCGGCAGAAAAGAGGATGCGGAGCTTGATGCACAAACCGCGTCGATGCTGGTCGACCATGACAGTAGCCAGCTTTTTAACCCGCAAGAGCGTCGGATGATTGGCCGGGTGCTTAACCTTAATCAGCGTACGGTAAGCAGTATCATGACCTCCCGACATGATATTGAACATATCGACCTGAATGCCCCGGAAGAAGAGATTCGCGATTTGCTGGAGAAAAACCAGCATACGCGCATGGTGGTGACCGGCGGCAATGACGAGACCGATTTGCTGGGCGTGGTACATGTGATTGATTTACTCCAGCAGTCGCTACGCGGCGAGCCGCTCGACTTGAGAGTACTGGTCCGCCAGCCGTTGGTCTTTCCGGAAACGTTGCCACTGCTACAGGCGCTGGAGCAGTTTCGTAGCGCGCGTACCCATTTTGCGTTTGTGGTCGATGAGTTCGGTTCCGTTGAAGGTATTGTCACCCTGAGTGACGTCATGGAGACTATCGCCGGGAATCTGCCGAATGAGGTGGAAGAAATTGATGCCCGCCACGATATTCAGAAAAACAGTGACGGTAGCTGGACCGCGAATGGCCATATGCCGCTGGAAGATCTGGTGCAATATGTGCCGCTGCCGCTGGATGAAAAACGGGAATATCACACCATTGCCGGGCTATTGATGGAATATCTGCAACGGATCCCGACACCGGGGGAAGAAGTTCAGGTAGGCGATTATTTAGTGAAAACGCTGGAGGTGGAAAGCCACCGCGTTCAGAAGGTCCAGATCATCGCCCTGAATACGGGCGACGCGCTGGATTATCAGGTCTGACTGGCGCCGGGTCTCCCGGCGTTACAGTTTGTTGAGCAGTTTTTTCAGGTCTTTACCATTCTGGCTGTCTTTGTTGCGATCCGCCCACTCACTCAGTCGGCGTTTCGCTTCATCCTGCAAGTGTTTACGCAAAATCTGATCAACCTGCAGGCTGTAATTCAGCGACTGCCATTTACCGTATACATTCAGCGGGATGTCGGTGGATTTCAGGTAGTCGATCAGTTTGCTGTCACCTTTCCAGCCCTCAAGTACGCGGATGGTAAAGTGGGTGTCACATTGCTCACGCACCAGGTCCATCTCACCCTGCCCGGACAGGCTCAGCAGCGGTGAACTGCCCTGCATATCCGCCAGCGTCATGACGCCTGTGTCCAGCGACACATCCGTGCTGAAGGTGTCGAGACGCGTCACGTTATCGTAATTTTCCTGTGCCTGCACATCGCTGCTGCGGGCAACCGCCTGCTGGACCAGCTGTTGGAAATTCAGCCCTTCCATCTGGCTGTCTTTGATCTCGACATGGGCATCGCCCTGCCAGTGGCGGCGAAAATCATCGGCATCAATCCGGCTACCCGAAAAATCGCCCGCCAGAGAGAGCTTACCCGTAAGGGCAATGGGATAATTAAACGCTTTCAGGATAGTGCCAATTTCGACGTTATCCAGCCGCGGCTGGAAGACTGCGCGGGAATTATCACGGCGCACATCCAGCATGCCGGGCAGCGAGATATCCCCGTCACCCATTTTGCCCTGTAGGGTAGAGATATTGAGCAAGCCGGCGTTATTAGAGAACTGTCCCTTGACGTTATCGAAGCGCATTCCGCGCCAGCGAATATTATTCGCGGTCAGGGATACCTGCGCGGTGAAATCACGAAGGCTGGTATATTCCGGCTCTATGTTATTAGCGATCACCGGTCGCGGCATACGCGCCTGCGCCTGCTGCCCTTGCTGGTCAGTAGAAGCATCAGTGGAAGCGGTCTCTTTCGGCGCCAGCAGGTTATCCAGATTCAGCGTGTCGAACTGTAAATCCAGCAGCCATTGCGGTTTTTCGGAAAGAATGACACTGCCTTTGCCGCTAAAGGCGCTGTCGTTGGCGCTAAGATGCAGATCGCTCAGGGAGATTTGCTGACGATTGCCCTGCCACTGCGCGGAAAGGCTGCCCGCGCCTGTAATCCCCTGAGCCGGGACGTCGCCCCCCTGCAACAACCATTTCAGATCGCTGATGGTCGCCGTGAGATGGCTCGGGTAGTCGCTGGCATCCACTTGCGCTTTCAGGGATAACGAGAGATCGCGCTGATCGCGATTCACACGCCCCGAAAAATCCAGTGTCGCCTGATGGGCTGCATCCTGTTCCATCTGCAGGCGAATATCGCGCACGGTAATCTGTTCGTCGTTTTCATGCTGGAAAACCAGCACGCTATCGGCCACCTGTAGCCGGGCAATATCCCACGACCAGCCGCGATCTTCCGCGGCCTGCGGCAATATGTTCTCTTTCGGGGCAACCGGCGCATCATGCTCTGGCGCCGCATAGGTCTGCGGCGTGAGTTGAATAACCGCTCCCTTGAGCATCACCTGTTTCACCTGGAGCTGATGGGAGAGCAGCGGTAATAGCCCAACGTCCAGGCGCATATTGTCCGCTTTCACCACAGGGACTTCCGCGCCCGGTGCGGTCAGGGTTACACGCCCTGAGAGAATGCTCAGTTGCGGCCAGACGTGCCAGCGCAGGGGGCCGTCAAGTTTCAACTGATAGCCGCTACGGGCTTCAACCTGACGTACCATGTAGTCACGGAAATCGTTAGGGTTGACCATGACGACCAACGCCGAAAGGCCGGCTACCAGCACGACCAGTAAAATCATTAGCGTGGTTAACACTCTTCTCATGGCAGCCTCAGTGGGTACAAATCACTCAGTCTTTATCAATGCGGCTGGCAACCGCACCCTGCTGGTCGCGATACTTCGCGTCCTGGCGGCGGTTATACGGACGGTCGGCCGGGCCGGAGAGCGGCTCAAAGCTCAGTGCGCCGATCAGCATGCCGGGGCGTAATGCCAGCGGCAGTTTGCCAGAATTATAGAACTCCAGCACGATGCTGCCCGACCAGCCGGGATCGATTCGGTGTGCGGTGACGTGAACCATCAGCCCCAGGCGCGCCAGTGAAGAACGACCATCCAGCCAGCCCACCAGATCGGCAGGCAACGTCACTGATTCAAAGGTCACGGCCAGCGCCAGTTCGCCAGGATGCAGGAAAAACGCTTCGCCGTCGGCAAGAACGATTTCATCGCTCATCACGCGATCAAGCGCCGCGCTGACTTCGTCTTTCGGACCGCTCAAGTCGATGAATGCGGCGGTATGACCACGAAAGGTACGAAATTTGTTGCCCAGGCGGACATCGACAGTCGCGCCATTAATACGCTCAACGGGGGGACGCGGGGTAATCGACAGACGCCCCTGATCCAGCCAGGCTTCAATATCTCGGTCGCAAAGACGCATGGCACTTTCTCCTTTCGTGCATGACGCCCCTGACAATTCAGGGGCAAAGCAAAGTAAACTAAAGGGTACAGCCTATCATGTATTATTCAAAAAACTGGCTGATTTTGGCTTTCAGAATATCAATCGCGATACGGTTTTTACCACCGCGCGGCACGATGATATCGGCATACTGCTTGGACGGCTCAATAAACTGCAGGAACATCGGACGAACGGTCTTCTGATATTGTGCCATCACCGAGTCCATTGAACGGCCACGTTCGTTCACATCACGCTTGATACGGCGCATCAGGCAGATATCCAGCGGGGTATCAACGAAGATAGAAAAATTCATTTCATCACGCAGGCGCGCATCGGTCAGCAGCAGAATACCTTCAAGAATGATGACTTTTTTCGGTTCGATGTGGATAGTTTCCGGCGTACGGGTATGTTCGACATAACTGTAGACCGGTAATTCAATGGCCTGGCCGCTTTTTAGCATCTGCAGATGCTGGAACAGCAGACTATGATCCATGGAGCTTGGATGGTCATAGTTGGTTTTGACACGCTCTTCCATCGACAGATGGCCTTGATCTTTATAGTAACTGTCTTCTGGAATAACGCCGATATGCTCATCACCCACCTGCTCACGAAGTTCACGATAAAGCGTGCTGGCAATAAGACTTTTACCTGAAGCCGATGCGCCGGCGATGCCGATAATGACGCACTGATGTGACTTATCAGTCATAAATTTAGCGACCTGATTAACCTGGATGTAAAGGAAGGACGACGCCTGAGCGTCAAACGCGGCAATTATAGGGATTTCGCGTCCATGATACCAGTCGAATACGTCCAGTACGCCGTTCGGCAAAAAAGCCTTGTGCTTATGACGCAAAATCCACCTTTACGCAAATCAGAACGTTCAAATTAACAGCGCTTGTTGGCTTTTTCCCGGAAACTAAGTAATTAATAACATTATGATGTCAAATTCTGAGCGGACGGCATAGGAATTGTAAATTGTTTGTACTAGCATAATCCGAACTCATAATTAACTCGTCCGGACGCCGTTCCTGACAATGTAGGGATTGCGGATTAAGCGGTAATGATGAAACAAAATCAGCGAGTCTTGATGGCCACCCCTAACCTTATACTGCGTCTGTTCAGTTTGGGGCTGTTGTCGTTCATCTTTTCATTATTCTCGCTGGAACTGACCCACTTCGGAACTCACCTCTCGCCGCTATGGTTTCCCTCCGCTCTGATGATGGTGGCGTTTTATCGCCACGCGGGAAAGATGTGGCCGGGCATCGCTGTGGTCTGTTCAGTCGGCAGTGTCGCGGCGACCATGGTGATGTTCCCGGCAAGCACACTGAATCTCTGGTATACCGTCATCAATGTTATCGAAGCGGTGACCGGGGCAATGCTACTGCGTAAATTTTTGCCCTGGTATAACCCGCTAAAAAATCTGAACGACTGGATACGGCTGGCTATCGGTAGCGCACTCATCCCTCCCCTGCTGGGCGGGACGTTAGTTTGCCTGATAGTCCCCACAGACAATCTCGTGCGCACTTTTATGCTCTGGTTCCTCTCGGAGGCCATTGGCGCGCTGGCGCTGGTTCCGGTTGGTATTCTTTTTAAGCCGCACTATCTGCTGCGCCACCGCAAGCGACAATTGCTTCTCGAAACGCTGGCAACCCTGGCCGTGACGCTCGGCCTGAGCTGGCTGGCGATGAACTATCTGCCCTGGCCGTTTACTGCGGTGATCGTGCTGCTGATGTGGAGCGCCATCCGTCTGCCGCGTATGGAAGCGTTCCTTATCTTTCTGATTACCGTAATGATGGTATCGCTGGTTGTGGCGGCCAATCCGCTGGTGCCCGTCACGCCAAAAACCAGTGTGATGTTGAACGCGCCATGGCTGCCGTTTTTGATGATCCTGCTGCCCGCTAACGTCATGACAATGGTGATGTATGCCTTCCGGGCTGAACGTAAACATATTAGCGAAAGCGAAGAGCGCTTCCGTAATGCGATGGAATATTCCGCCATCGGGATGGCGCTGGTAGGTATCGACGGGCAATGGTTACAGGCCAACAAAGCCCTGTGTAATTTTCTCGGCTACACCCAGGACGAATTGCGGCTAATGACCTTCCAGCAGCTCACCTGGCCAGAAGACCTGAATAAAGACCTTGAGCAGTTGGATCTGTTAGTTCGCGGGGAAATTAACACCTACTCGCAGGAAAAGCGCTATTACACCCGAAGCGGCGATTTGGTCTGGGCGCTGCTGGCAGTGTCGGTAGTACGCCATGCGAACGGCTCGCCGCGTTATTTTATCGCCCAGGTCGAAGATATTAACGATCTGAAACAGACTGAGTGGGTCAATAAACGGTTGATGGAGCGTATCACGCTGGCGAACGAAGCCGGGGGGATCGGTATCTGGGAGTGGGAACTGGAGCCGGATATCATCAGTTGGGACAAGCGTATGTTCGAACTGTATGAGGTGCCGTCGCACATCAAACCGACCTGGCAACTTTGGTATGAACGGATTTTACCTGAGGACCGGGAAGAGACCGAACGTATTATTCGCGACTCGTTGATGTCGCGGATCGCCTTTAAACTTGAGTTTCGCATTGCCGTAAAAGATGGCATTCGTCATATCCGTACGCTCGCCAACCGGGTACTTAACCGCAATGGCGAAGTGGAACGCTTGCTTGGCGTCAATATGGATATGACCGAGGTGAAGCAACTCAACGAAGCGCTGTTTCAGGAAAAGGAGCGCTTGCATATCACCCTGGACTCCATCGGTGAAGCGGTACTCTGTACTGACGTTGATATGAACGTCACCTTTATGAACCCGGTCGCCGAGAAAATGAGCGGCTGGTCGCAGGACCAGGCCATGTCGCAGCCGCTGCTGAACGTGCTGCGTATTACCTTTGGTGAAAGCGGCCCGGCGATGGAAAACATTCACAGCGGCGATATGTCGCGCACCGCCATCGAGCAGGACGTGGTACTCCACTGCCGTACCGGCGGTACATATGATATCCACTACAGCGTGACGCCGCTGAGCACCCTGGACGGGCAAAATATTGGCTTCGTACTGGTTATTCAGGATGTCACTGAGTCGCGTAAGATGTTGCGCCAGCTCAGCTACAGTGCCTCTCACGATGCCCTGACACATCTGGCGAACCGCGTTAATTTCGAAACCCACCTTAAGCGTCTGCTGAAAAGCGTGCAGGAGTTACATCAGCGTCATGCATTAGTATTTATCGATCTCGATCGCTTCAAAGCGGTGAACGATACCGCCGGGCATGCCGCTGGCGATGCTCTGCTTCGCGAGCTCTCCTCACTGATGCTGAGCATGTTGCGCTCTACCGATATCCTGGCCCGTCTGGGCGGCGATGAGTTCGGCCTGCTGTTGCCGGACTGCAATGTCGAAAGCGCACGCTATATTTCCGGGCGCATTATTGAGGCGATTAACGACTACCACTTTATGTGGGAAGGCCGCATGCACCGTATCGGCGCGAGTGCCGGGATCACCATTATTGATGAAACCAACCACCAGGCCTCGGAAGTCATGTCGCAGGCCGACATTGCCTGCTATGCGTCGAAAAATAATGGTCGCGGACTGGTGACGGTCTACGAAGCGCTGCAGGGACAGATGCTCCAGGAACGCAGCAAGATGTCGCTGGAAGAACAGTGGCGGATGCTCAAAGACAATCACATCATGATGATTGCCCGCTGCGTCGCCTCGCCGCGCGTACCGGAAACCTGCAATTTCTGGCTGCTCTCTCTGCGCCTGTGGACCAGCGAAGGCGAAGCGATGGAGGAGCGCGCTTTCCGTGCCGGGTTAAACGAGCCGGAGTTGATCCGTGCTCTTGACCGCCGCGTATTCCATGAGTTTTTCCGTAACCACGCCACCGCCGTTGCGGCGAAAGGGCTGGGTGTTGCATTACCGTTCTCTGCTGCCGGGCTTTCCAATAGCAAACTGGTAGAAGAGGTGCTGGACCTGCTGGAGCGCGGCCCGATGCCGGGTCGCCTGCTGCATCTGATGATCAATGCCGATGCCCTTATGCGTCAGGGCAAAGAGATTATCGATAACCTGAAAAAACTACGCCATGCGGGCTGCCGTATCATCCTGAGCCACATTGGTCATGACCTGGAAATCTTCAACCACCTTACGCCGCACACCGCCGATTACCTTTTGCTCGACCAGGAGCTGGTGACAAATGTTCATGGCAACCTGATGGATGAAATGATGGTGACGATTATTCAGGGCCATGCTCAGCGTCTGGGCCTAAAGAGCATTGCCGGGCCAACAAACCAGCCGATGATGATGGATACGCTCTCCGGTATTGGCATCGATTTGATCTTCGGCGACACCATTTCTCAGCCTCAGCCGCTGGATATCATGCTCAACACCAGCTATTTCGCTATTAACTAACCGTGAGATGTGGCTGCCAGCCCTCGGTATACCAGATATGCAGCAATGCGTAAGAACGCCATGGCTGCCAGCGCTCAGCGTAGCGGCGAATCTGCGCGGGCGTCATCCCGGCAAAACGCTGCTTAATCAGATAATCATCCGCCAGGAACACATCTTTCGCCTGCCAGCCGCGCAGGGCGAAATAGTTGGCCGTCCAACGGCCAATCCCCGGAAAAGTTTGTAGCGCTTTCATCCCACGTTCTACGTCATCCGGCATCGTCAGGGGAAAGGTCCCGTCCAGCACCGACTGTGCGAGAAAGATAAGCGATTCCGCCCGCTTTACCGGCATACCTAATGCTTTAAGCGCCAGCGGATCAGCCTGCGCCAGTTGCAATGGTTGCGGGAACAGAACGAACTGTTCATCGAGCCTGTCGCCGTACAGGGCCGCTACGCGGGAAGTCAGCTTTGCCGCCATCGCCACGCTCACCAGCTGGCCTAAAATCGCGCGGACCGCCTGTTCAAACGGGTCCATGCAGCCAGGAAGCCGCAGGCCGGGCCGTGCGGCACCCACATCCCCTAACGCTTCTGTAATTATCTTTGGCGTGCAGTCGAGATCAAAAAGCTGGCTAAGTCGCTGCAAACAGAGATCAGCCACCGGTAGTAGCCCTTCACTCAGCGTAACGTTAAGGGTTGATGCAGTCATATCCGGCGCAGCGGTAATCACGCCGCGATACCCGCTAAGAGCAAATGATCGGGTGTACGTAGTCTGCGTAATCACTTCAACGCCCGCGACCGTACGCAAGCGTAAAAAATCCAGAATCCATGCCCAGTCATAGGGCGGCTGCCAGCGCAGTGTGTACATACCATCTCCTGTCATCAACGGCTAAGAGCATATACGCATTCGTGATTTTGCGCTTTGCTTTGATATTCCAGTTGTCCTGCCGCGCGCATTCGGCTAAAGTCGCCCCCCTTCTTCACTGGCATGGGGATAAACACGTGTTTGTAGGTTTTGATTACGGCACCGCCAACTGCTCGGTCGCCGTTATGCAGGAAGACACTCCACGACTGTTAAAAATGGAAAACGACAGCACACTGCTGCCGTCGATGCTCTGCGCGCCAACGCGCGAAGCGGTAAGTGAGTGGCTCTATCGTCACCACAATGTCCCGGCAACGGGGAGCGAAACGCAGGCGCTGTTGCGCCGTGCCGTAAGCTATAACCGCGAAGAGGATATCGACGTCCAGGCGTCAAGCGTCCAGTTCGGACTGAACTCGCTGCGCCAGTATGTGGAAGACCCGGAAGAGGTCTACTTCGTTAAATCGCCGAAATCCTTCCTGGGCGCAAACGGACTCAAGCCACAGCAAATCGCCCTGTTTGAAGATCTGGTTTGCGCCATGATGCTGCACATTCGCCAGCAGGCTGAATCACAGCTTCCGCAGGCAATTGACCAGGCGGTTATTGGTCGTCCGATTAACTTCCAGGGACTGGGTGGCGATGATGCCAATGCCCAGGCGCAGGGCATTCTTGAACGCGCGGCAAAACGCGCCGGTTTTCGCGATGTCGTGTTCCAGTATGAGCCTGTCGCAGCCGGGCTTGATTTTGAAGCCACGCTGAGCGAAGAAAAACGCGTGCTGGTGGTGGATATCGGCGGCGGGACAACCGACTGTTCCTTACTGCTGATGGGCCCACAGTGGCATAACCGCCAGGATCGTGAAACCAGCCTGCTGGGCCACAGCGGTTGCCGTGTCGGCGGTAACGATCTGGATATCGCGCTGGCGTTTAAAAACCTGATGCCGTTGCTGGGTATGGGGGGACAGACCGAAAAAGGCATCGCCCTGCCCATTTTGCCATGGTGGAACGCCGTCGCGATTAACGATGTACCGGCGCAAACCGATTTCTACAGCGCGGCAAATGGACGTCTGTTAAACGATCTGGTGCGCGATGCCCGCGAGGCGGATAAAGTCGCCCTGCTGCAAAAGGTGTGGAAGCAGCGCTTAAGCTATCGTCTGGTGCGCAGCGCCGAAGAGAGCAAAATCGCCCTCTCCGGGCAGATGGAAACCCAGGCGCAGTTGCCGTTTATCAGCAAAGAACTGGCGACCGCTATCGATCAGGTCGGGCTGGAAGAGGCGCTGAACCAGCCGTTGCAGCGTATTCTGGAGCAGGTTCAACTGGCGCTGGAAAGCAGCGACACGACGCCGGAAGTGATTTACCTGACCGGGGGTAGCGCGCGCTCACCGATTATCAAACGCGCACTGTCACAGGCTCTGCCGGGTATTCCGATTGCCGGTGGCGACGATTTTGGCTCAGTAACCGCCGGTCTGGCGCGCTGGGCGCAGGTAGTATTTCGTTAAGCATTAAATAAGCTCGCGTAAATCGCATCATGTTTTACGCGGGCATCCTTTCTTTCTGTAAAACGCATCAGGCAGGACAGTTGCCTGTCTCTCATCAACGCCAAATCATTAACATCCAGATTCCTGGAGCCAATAATTTAGATAAATAAAATCCATAAGCCCTCATCTTTGATGGTTATTTCATCACATGAAATGGGTTAATTTCCCGACAAATAGCGCATTAAGAAAACAGTAATTTGTTACGCGTTAGCCGATAAATCATTTTGCCTCTTGCGGTATAAGCGAAGGCAGGCTGGAGTATGGCATCACGTATCAGCGCCCCGAAACCTGGTGATATGTTCGCAAAAAGCAGACATTGCAGATTTTCCCGTTGAAAAATCGCCCTAACGCAAATTAGATTCACACTCAGACGTTTCCAGACAGTACTTCATATTCTCTCCATTTTTCTGACGCCTGCGCTCACTAAACTAGTATTATTTCAGGCAATGTTTCTGGATGAGATACGCATAACGATGAAAGGCAGAAAGTCTTCCCGCCTGGTGATAGCAGCGGTGGTGGTCATTGCAGGTATTACCGCTATCTGGTACGGGTTCGGCCATAAGGAAACAACGCCTGCAGCCGGGGCAACAAACGGGCAAACGCAGCGTCCTGGCGCGGGCGGTGGCCGTCATGGCATGCGCGGTGGCGCGCTGCCGCCGGTACAGGCGGCAACGGCGACTCAACAAGCGGTTCCGCAATATCTTACTGGCCTGGGGACGGTCACGGCCGCCAATACGGTAACGGTACGTAGCCGCGTGTCAGGGCAGTTGCAGGCGATCCATTTTAAAGAAGGCCAGCAGGTTAAAGCCGGCGATCTCCTCGCAGAAATTGACCCCAGCGCATTCAACGTCGCACTGGCACAGGCGCAGGGACAGCTGGCGAAAGATAAAGCCACCCTTGCTAACGCCCAGCGCGATCTCGCCCGCTATCAGCAACTGGTAAAAACCAATCTTGTCTCTCGTCAGGATCTGGATACGCAGCAGGCGTTAGTCAGTGAAACACAGGGCACCATCAAAGCCGATGAAGCGTCTGTCGCCAGCGCGCAACTCCAGGTCGACTGGAGCCGCATTGTCGCCCCTATCGACGGTCGTGTCGGCCTTAAGCTGGTGGATATCGGCAATCAGATCTCCAGCAGCGATACCACCGGTATTGTGGTATTGACCCAGACCCACCCCATTGATCTGGTATTCACCCTGCCGGAAAATGACATCGCCACCGTTATCAAGGCGCAAAAAACCGGGCAAACATTAAGCGTGGAAGCCTGGGACCGCACGAACAAACAGAAGCTGACCACCGGTACGCTACTGAGCCTCGATAACCAGATTGATGCCACGACAGGGACTATCAAGCTAAAAGCCCGCTTTGATAATCAGGATGACACCCTGTTCCCGAACCAGTTTGTGAATGCGCGGATGCTCGTCTCGACCCAACAGAATGCCGTCGTCATCCCGACTGCCGCCCTGCAGATGGGCAACGAAGGCAACTTCGTCTGGGTGCTCAACGATAAAAACCAGGTCAGCAAACATACGGTGACGCCGGGTATTCAGGACAGTCAAAAAGTGGTGATTGCCGCCGGGCTTTCCGCCGGTGACCGCGTGGTAACGGATGGGATTGATCGCCTGACCGAAGGGGCGACTGTGGAAGTGGTCGACGCCAAAAACGCAGACCAGATGCCCGCCAAACGTGAACGTCCGTCGAAAGGAGCGCAGTCCTGATGCAGTTGCTTCCGCCAGGCAGAACCGGCGGCCCTTCGCGCCTGTTCATTATGCGTCCTGTCGCCACCACCCTGTTGATGGTGGCGATTTTGCTCGCCGGGATCATCGGCTACCGCTTTCTGCCCGTCTCCGCGTTGCCGGAAGTGGACTACCCCACCATTCAGGTGGTGACGCTCTACCCCGGCGCCAGCCCGGACGTGGTGACGTCGGCGATTACCGCACCGCTGGAACGTCAGTTTGGTCAGATGTCGGGCCTCAAGCAGATGTCATCACAAAGCTCCGGCGGTGCCTCGGTGGTGACCTTGCAATTCCAGTTGACGCTGCCGCTTGATGTCGCCGAGCAGGAAGTGCAGGCGGCCATGAACGCCGCCAATAGTCTGCTGCCCTCCGACTTGCCCAACCCACCGGTGTACAGCAAAGTTAACCCGGCAGATCCGCCGATCATGACCCTGGCCGTCACCTCTTCCGCCATGCCAATGACGCAGGTAGAAGACATGGTGGAAACCCGCGTGGCGCAGAAAATCTCCCAGGTATCGGGGGTCGGTCTGGTCACGCTTGCCGGAGGCCAGCGCCCTGCCGTGCGCGTCAAACTCAATGCGCAGGCGGTAGCGGCGCTGGGGTTGACCAGCGAAACGATCCGCACCGCTATCAGCAACGCGAACGTTAACTCCGCCAAAGGGAGCCTCGACGGCCCGGCCCGCGCGGTCACCCTGTCCGCAAATGACCAGATGCAATCCGCCGAGGAGTACCGGCGTCTGATTGTGGCCTATCAGAATGGCGCCCCCATCCGCTTAGGCGATATCGCAACGGTTGAACAAGGGGCGGAAAACAGCTGGCTGGGGGCGTGGGCCAACAAACAGCAGGCGATTGTCATGAACGTTCAGCGCCAGCCGGGCGCGAACATCATCAACACCGCCGAAAGTATCCGCGCCATGTTGCCGCAACTGACCAGCAGCCTGCCGAAATCGGTTGAAGTGAAAGTGTTGTCGGACCGCACCACCAATATCCGCGCGTCGGTCTCCGATACCCAGTACGAATTAATGCTGGCTATCGCGCTGGTGGTGATGATCATCTATCTGTTCCTGCGTAATGTCCCGGCCACCATTATTCCGGGCGTCGCTGTACCGCTCTCGCTGGTGGGAACTTTCGCAGTCATGGTGTTCCTGGGTTTTTCCATCAATAACCTGACGCTGATGGCGCTCACCATCGCCACTGGTTTCGTGGTGGATGACGCCATTGTGGTCATTGAGAACATCTCGCGTTATATCGAAAAAGGCGAGAAGCCGCTAGCCGCCGCGCTTAAAGGGGCTGGCGAGATAGGCTTTACTATTATCTCGCTGACCTTCTCGCTGATTGCGGTACTGATCCCGCTGCTGTTTATGGGCGATATCGTCGGGCGACTGTTCCGCGAGTTTGCCGTCACCCTGGCGGTGGCGATTTTAATCTCGGCGATTGTGTCGCTTACCCTGACGCCGATGATGTGCGCACGCATGTTAAGCGCGGAGTCGCTGCGTAAGCAGAACCGTTTTTCTCGCGCCTCGGAGCGGTTTTTCGAGCGCGTGATCGCCGCGTATGGTCGACTGCTCGCCAAAGTGCTTAACCATCCATGGCTGACCCTGGGCGTCGCCATCACGACCCTGCTACTGTCGGTATTACTGTGGATTGTGATCCCGAAAGGCTTCTTCCCGGTGCAGGATAACGGCATCATCCAGGGCACCTTGCAGGCGCCGCAGTCGTCGTCATTTGCCAGCATGGCCGAGCGCCAGCGCCAGGTCGCGGATATTGTGCTCAAAGACCCGGCGGTACAAAGCCTGACCACCTTTGTCGGCGTCGACGGTACTAACCCGGCGCTCAACAGCGCGCGGCTACAGATAAACCTTAAACCGCTCAGCGAACGTGACGATCGAGTGCCGACGGTTATCGAGCGCCTGCAACAGTCGGTGGCGAACATTCCGGGCGCAGCGCTCTATCTGCAACCGACGCAGGATTTGACCATCGATACCACGGTCAGCCGCACGCAGTATCAGTTTACCTTACAGGCCAATTCGCTGACGGCCCTGAGCGAATGGGTGCCGCAGTTGATGGGCACATTGCAGGCCTTGCCGCAACTCGCTGATGTCAGCAGCGACTGGCAGGATCAGGGGCTGGTGGCCTATGTCAATGTGGATCGCGACAGCGCCAGCCGCCTTGGGATTAGCATGTCCGATGTCGACAACGCCCTGTATAACGCCTTTGGTCAGCGCCTGATTTCTACGATCTATACCCAGGCGAATCAGTATCGCGTGGTGCTGGAACACAACACCGCACAGACGCCGGGGCTGGCGGCGCTGGATAATATTCGCCTTGCCAGCAGCGGCGGCGGTACCGTGCCGCTGAGTTCGATAGCCAAAGTTGAGCAGCGTTTCGCGCCGCTGTCGATTAACCATCTGGACCAGTTTCCGTCCACCACCATCTCCTTTAATGTGGCGGAGGGGCACTCACTGGGCGACGCCGTTCAGGCGATTATCGACAGCGAAAAAACGCTGAACCTGCCGACCGATATTACCACGCAGTTCCAGGGCAGCACTCTGGCGTTCCAGGCCGCGCTCGGCAGTACTGTCTGGCTGGTCGTTGCCGCCGTGGTGGCGATGTATATCGTGCTGGGCGTGCTGTATGAAAGCTTTATTCACCCGGTCACCATTTTGTCTACGCTGCCAACAGCGGGGGTCGGCGCGCTGCTGGCGCTGCTTATCGCCGGGAGCGAACTGGACGTTATCGCCATTATCGGCATTATTTTGCTGATTGGCATCGTCAAGAAAAACGCCATCATGATGATCGACTTCGCCCTCGCCGCCGAACGTGAAGAGGGCATGTCGCCACGCGACGCCATTTTCCAGGCCTGTCTGTTGCGTTTTCGTCCCATCCTGATGACCACCCTGGCAGCACTGCTGGGCGCGTTGCCGCTGATGCTCAGTACTGGCGTCGGGGCGGAATTGCGTCGCCCACTGGGGATTGGCATGGTGGGCGGTTTGATGGTGAGCCAGGTGCTGACGCTGTTTACTACCCCGGTTATCTATCTGCTCTTCGACCGACTCGCGCTCTCTCTGCGTCGCCGCTTCCCGCGCCGTGAAGAGGAGGCGTAAATGAAGTTTTTCGCCCTCTTCATTTACCGCCCGGTGGCGACAATACTGCTCTCCATAGCCATCACGCTCTGCGGCATCCTGGGTTTCCGGCTGTTGCCAGTAGCCCCGCTGCCGCAGGTGGACTTCCCGGTCATCATGGTCAGCGCCTCGCTGCCAGGCGCCTCGCCGGAAACCATGGCCTCGTCGGTGGCGACGCCGCTGGAGCGCTCGCTCGGGCGAATCGCCGGGGTCAACGAAATGACCTCCTCCAGTTCGCTTGGCAGCACACGCATCATTCTGGAGTTTAACTTTAACCGCGATATCAACGGCGCGGCACGTGATGTCCAGGCAGCGCTGAACGCGGCGCAAAACCTTTTGCCGAGCGGCATGCCAAGCCGTCCGACCTATCGCAAAGCCAACCCGTCTGCCGCACCGATTATGATCCTGACGCTCACCTCTGATACCTATTCGCAGGGTGAGCTGTACGATTTCGCCTCTACGCAACTGGCGCAAACCATCTCGCAGATCGACGGCGTTGGCGATGTGGATATCGGCGGTAGTTCGCTACCCGCCGTGCGCGTTGGGTTAAACCCGCAGGCCCTGTTTAATCAGGGCGTCTCGCTGGATGCGGTGCGCACCGCTATCAACCAGGCTAACGTTCGCCGTCCACAAGGGGCGATTGAAGACGCGACCCACCGCTGGCAGGTACAGACAAATGACGCGCTGAAAACTGCCGCCGCTTATCAGCCGTTGATCATTCATTACAATAATGGCGCCGCCGTACGTCTGAGTGATGTCGCGTCGGTGACCGACTCCGTTCAGGATATCCGTAACGCCGGGATGACCAACGCTAAACCGGCTATTTTGCTGATGATCCGCAAACTGCCGGAAGCCAATATCATTCAGACCGTCGACAGCATCCGCGCTCGACTGCCCGAGTTGCAAAAGACCATTCCGGCGGCCATTGACCTGCAAATCGCCCAGGATCGCTCACCCACCATCCGTGCCTCCCTCGCCGAAGTGGAGCAGTCGCTGGTGATCTCTGTCGCGCTGGTTATCCTGGTTGTCTTCCTTTTCCTGCGTTCCGGACGGGCGACGCTTATTCCCGCGGTGGCGGTCCCGGTGTCGCTGATTGGGACTTTCGCCGCTATGTACCTGTGCGGCTTTAGCCTCAATAACCTCTCGCTGATGGCGCTGACCATCGCCACCGGTTTCGTCGTCGATGATGCCATCGTGGTGCTGGAGAATATCTCCCGTCACCTGGAAGCCGGAATGAAACCGCTGCAGGCGGCGCTACAGGGAACGCGCGAAGTTGGCTTTACGGTGCTCTCCATGAGTATCTCGCTGGTGGCGGTTTTCTTGCCGTTATTGCTGATGGAAGGGCTGCCAGGGCGCCTGCTACGGGAGTTTGCCGTCACGCTTTCGGTGGCCATCGGCATTTCGCTGGCTATCTCGCTTACCCTGACGCCAATGATGTGCGGTTGGTTGCTGCGTAGCCGCAAAGCCCCGACCACCACGCGTAACCGGGGCATTGGCCGTTTGCTTCTCAGCCTGCAGCGTGCCTATGCAAAATCGCTTAAATGGGTGTTAAACCACGCGCGGCTGGTAGGGGTGGTACTGATTGCCACCATCGCGCTGAATATCTGGATGTATATCACCATTCCGAAAACCTTCTTTCCGGAGCAGGATACAGGCATCCTGATGGGCGGTATTCAGGCGGACCAGAGTATTTCGTTCCAGGCGATGCGCATTAAGTTACAGGACTTTATGAAGATCATCCGCGACGATCCCGCCGTGGATAACGTGACCGGCTTTACCGGTGGGTCGCGGGTCAACAGCGGCATGATGTTTATCACCCTTAAAGCGCGCAATGTTCGCAATGAAACCGCCCAGCAAGTGATTGACCGGCTGCGCGGGAAACTGGCAAAAGAGCCGGGGGCCAGTCTTTTTCTGATGGCCGTCCAGGATATCCGCGTCGGTGGACGACAGTCCAATGCCAGTTACCAGTACACGCTACTCTCCGACGATCTGAGCGCCCTGCGCGAGTGGGAGCCGAAAATCCGTAAAGCGCTCGCCTCTTTGCCGGAGCTGGCGGACGTTAACTCCGACCAGCAGGACAACGGCGCGGAGATGAACCTGACTTACGACCGCGAAAGTATGTCGCGCCTGGGGATCAATGTGCAGGAGGCCAACAGCCTGCTCAATAACGCATTCGGTCAGCGGCAGATTTCCACTATCTACCAGCCGCTCAACCAGTACAAAGTGGTGATGGAAGTCGATCGACGCTATACCCAGGACATTAGCGCGCTGGATAAGATGTTTGTCATTAATAACGAGGGTAAACCGATTCCGCTGTCCTATTTTGCCCGCTGGCAACCGGCGAACGCGCCGCTGGCGGTCAACCATCAGGGACTATCGGCGGCGTCCACGATTTCCTTCAACCTGCCAACAGGGATGTCGCTATCCGAAGCGAGTGATGCGATTGACCGCGCCATGACCCAACTGGGTGTGCCCTCGACCGTGCGCGGCAGTTTCGCCGGAACCGCACAGGTCTTTCAACAGACCATGAACTCGCAGGTGATACTGATCATCGCCGCCATCGCGACGGTCTATATCGTGCTGGGTATTCTTTATGAGAGCTACGTGCACCCGCTAACGATCCTCTCGACGCTGCCCTCCGCGGGCGTCGGGGCGCTACTGGCGCTGGAGCTGTTTGGCGCGCCATTCAGCCTGATTGCATTAATTGGCATTATGCTCTTGATTGGTATCGTGAAAAAGAATGCCATCATGATGGTGGATTTTGCGCTTGAAGCCCAACGGAAGGGAAATCTGAACGCGGAAGAGGCGATTTTCCAGGCCTGTCTGCTGCGTTTCAGACCCATTATGATGACCACGCTGGCGGCGCTGTTTGGCGCACTTCCGCTGGTGATTTCGGGTGGCGACGGTTCCGAGCTGCGCCAGCCGCTGGGGATAACCATTGTTGGCGGTCTGGTCATGAGTCAATTGCTGACACTGTATACCACGCCGGTGGTCTATCTGTTCTTTGACCGCCTGCAACGCCGGGTTGCCCGTAAACGCAGAGAGCCTGTAACAGAGTGACAGAACTACCGAAAAATGTGCGTTGGCAATTGTGGATTGTGGCATTTGGCTTCTTTATGCAGTCGCTGGACACCACGATTGTCAACACCGCGCTGCCCTCCATGGCGCGAAGTCTGGGAGAAAGCCCGCTACATATGCATATGGTGGTGGTCTCCTACGTGCTGACGGTTGCCATCATGCTGCCTGCCAGTGGCTGGCTGGCGGATCGCGTCGGAGTACGTAATATCTTTTTTACCGCCATCATTCTCTTTACTCTGGGTTCACTGTTTTGCGCCCAGGCCAACACGCTTAATGAACTGGTGATGGCCCGCGTATTACAGGGCGTTGGCGGCGCGATGATGGTGCCTGTCGGCAGGCTGACGGTGATGAAAATTGTCCCGCGCGATCAGTACATGGCGGCAATGACCTTTGTCACCCTGCCCGGCCAGGTAGGCCCACTGCTCGGCCCGGCGTTAGGCGGTATTCTGGTTGAGTATGCCTCCTGGCACTGGATCTTCCTCATTAACCTGCCCGTTGGCGTGGTAGGGGCGATAGCCACCCTGTGGTTAATGCCGAACTACACCTTACAAACTCGTCGTTTTGATATCTTTGGCTTTTTGCTACTGGCATCGGGAATGGCAACGCTGACGCTGGCGCTTGACGGGCAAAAAGGGCTGGGGATTTCACCGCTGCTGCTCGGCCTTCTGGTGGCGGGCGGCGTGCTGGCGATTGTTATCTATCTGCTACATGCCAAAGGGAATGCGGGGGCGCTGTTTAATCTGCGTCTGTTTCGTACACCGTCATTCTCCCTTGGCCTGCTCGGCAGTTTTGCCGGGCGTATTGGCAGCGGCATGCTGCCCTTTATGACGCCGGTCTTTTTGCAGATTGGTCTGGGGTTTTCGCCGTTTCATGCCGGGTTAATGATGATTCCGATGGTCATTGGCAGTATGGGCATGAAACGCATTGTGGTTCAGTTAGTCAACCGCTTCGGCTACCGTCGTGCGTTGGTCTGTTCAACGCTGGGCCTTGCCGCCGTCAGCCTGCTGTTTATGGGGACCGCGCTGATGGGTTGGTACGCCCTGTTGCCCTTTGTGCTGTTCGCGCAGGGCATGATCAACTCCATGCGCTTTTCTTCCATGAATACCCTGACGTTGAAAGACCTCCCCGATGAACTGGCGAGTGGCGGCAACAGCCTGTTATCGATGATTATGCAGCTTTCGATGAGTATCGGCGTCACCGTCGCAGGGCTGTTACTCGGGCTGTTCGGCCAGCACAATTTGTCCGTCGACAGCGGCGTGGCTCATCACGTCTTTCTCTATACCTACCTGTGCATGGCCTTCATTATCGCCCTGCCTGCCTTTATCTTTGCCCGAGTCCCGAATGATGTCAGTCAGAACGTGGTCATTTCCCGGCGCAACAGGAGTCAATCATGAAAATCTGGCGACCCGGTATTACCGCGAAGCTCTTTCTGGCTATTTTCGCCACCTGTATCGTGCTGCTTATCAGTATGCACTGGGCGGTGCGCGTCAGTTTCGAACGGGGTTTTATCGACTACATTAAACGCGGCAACGAACAGCGTCTGCAATTGCTCAGCGATGCCCTCAGTGAACAATATGCACAGCATGGCGACTGGGTTTTTTTACGCAATAACGACCGCTTTATCTTCCAGATCCTGCGGTCATTCGAGCGTGACAATGAGCGTGAAGGCGGACCTGGTGGTCCGGGGCAGGAGCGTGGTGATAACCACGAACATGAGCCGCCGCCAGGCCCGCCACCTGGCCCACCGCCTGAACCGGGCAACGGCATGCCGCCCCACGGCTGGCGGACACAATTTTGGGTGACTGATGCCTCGGGGGACGTGCTTGTTGGGCCGCGTAGCCCGCTACCGACCGACGGTACACGGCGGGCCATTACCGTTAATGGCCAGGCTGTTGGCTGGGTCATCGCCTCGCCGGTGGAGCGCCTGACGCGTAATACCGATATTAACTTTGACCGTCAGCAGCGACGCACAAGCTGGCTGATTGTCGCGCTCTCTACCCTGCTGGCCGCGCTGGCTACCTTCCCGCTGGCTCGCGGCCTGCTCGCGCCGGTAAAACGGTTAGTCGATGGTACCCACAAGCTGGCGGCCGGGGATTTCTCCACTCGCGTTAACCCTGGCAGTCAGGATGAACTGGGCAAGCTGGCGCAGGACTTTAATCAGCTTGCCAGTACGCTTGAGAAGAATCAGCAGATGCGCCGTGATTTTATGGCGGATATCTCCCATGAGTTGCGTACCCCCCTGGCGGTGCTGCGCGGCGAGCTGGAAGCCATTCAGGATGGGGTACGACAATTTACGCCGGAGTCGGTGGCGTCGTTGCAGGCGGAAGTGGCCACCTTAACCAAACTGGTTGATGATTTGCACCAGTTGTCCATGTCGGATGAAGGCGCGCTGGCGTACCAGAAAAGGCCCGTGGATGTGGTTTCATTACTGGAAGTGGCCGCCGGGGCATTTCGCGAGCGTTTTGCCAGCCGTAACCTGACTATCACGATGACGTTACCGGACAGCGCGGTGGTCTTTGGCGACCCGGACCGGCTGATGCAGCTCTTCAACAATTTACTGGAAAACAGCCTGCGTTATACCGACAGTGGCGGCGGTATGCACCTCTCGGCCACGCCGGAGGGCAATACGCTGGTCATTGATTTTGCCGATAGCCCCCCTGGCGTGAGCGATCTGCAGTTAGACAGATTATTTGAACGCTTTTATCGCACCGAAGGTTCGCGCAACCGCGCCAGCGGCGGCTCCGGCTTAGGTCTGGCCATCTGCCTGAATATTGTCGAAGCCCACGGCGGCAAGGTCCGTGCCGCGCATTCGCCTTTTGGCGGGGTTAGCATTAAAGTTGAATTACCCCTGGAACGGGACATAGCGAGAAACGTATGACTGAGTTACCTATTGATGAAAATACCCCACGCATTTTGATCGTGGAAGACGAGCCAAAGCTGGGTCAGTTGCTGATTGATTATCTGCGTGCGGCCAGTTACGCGCCGTCGCTGATTAACCATGGCGATCAGGTACTGTCGTATGTGCGCCAGACGCCGCCGGACCTAATCCTGCTGGATCTGATGCTCCCCGGCACCGACGGACTGACACTGTGCCGTGAAATTCGTCGTTTTTCCAATATTCCCATCATTATGGTGACGGCAAAAATTGAAGAGATCGACCGCCTGCTGGGGCTGGAAATTGGTGCCGATGACTACATCTGCAAACCCTATAGCCCGCGCGAAGTGGTGGCGAGGGTGAAAACAATCCTGCGCCGCTGTAAGCCACAGCGTGAAATACAGGCGCTGGATGCAGAAAGCCCACTTATCGTCGATGAGGGTCGTTTCCAGGCAAGCTGGCGCAACAAGCCGCTGGATTTAACGCCAGCGGAATTTCGTCTGCTGAAAACCCTCTCCAGCGAACCGGGGAAGGTCTTTTCGCGCGAACAGTTGCTCAATAACCTGTATGACGATTACCGCGTGGTGACGGATCGCACTATCGACAGCCATATCAAAAACCTGCGCCGTAAGCTGGAATCGCTGGATGAAGAACAGTCGTTCATCCGCGCTGTCTATGGGGTGGGTTATCGTTGGGAAGCGGATGCCTGCCGTCTGGCATAATGTTCTTTCGTGCAAAAACTTCATAAGGAATGTGTTATGTCTTTTATACGTCCGGCACTATGCGCGCTCGTGCTTCTGCCCTGTCTTGCCTACGCAGATGATAGCGATAAGGCACTCGCCGCCGAATGCGCAAAAGTTCCTGGCTACGTTCAACAGGGCGAAGCGGCTTATAAAGCCCGCCAGTATGCGAAAGCACAGGATGCCTTTGTACTGCAGGTCGCCTGGGGCGAAACCTGCCGCCTTGACGATAAGTTTCTCGCCACCGCTTACAACAATGTCGCCCTGGCCCTGATTCGCCTGGGCGACTATCGCAAAGCCAGCGCCTGGCTGAGCATCGCCCCGGATGATCCCAAATCGATTTACAACCTTGGACTGATAAAAGACAAGCTGGCGGCGCTGCCTGTTCCTGCCTCACCTGCCGGGGTTTACTGGCAGTATGCAGGCATGGGCGCATGGAATACCCTGACCCTGAAAGCAGAAAAAACCGCGAATTTCTACAAAGCGGATTTTGAGGGCTACTACTTCGGCATGATGGGGCTATGGAGTGGGCCGAACATGGGCGAATTCAGCGAGCCGGTGCAGCTTAAAGAGAACAAAGGCGTCATCGCGCTGCGTGAGGATGATTATATCCACTGTGATATCAGCCTTACCGTGGTCCCCAACGGGCTGGATCTGCAGACCGACCAGCCTGAACAGTGCGGGTTCGGGCATAACGTCAGCGCCAGCGGGCACTATATGCGAGTGGAATAACACGATTTACTCTCCCCTTCGCAGAGGCTACAATTCCCGCCCTAAATTTATGGGATCTCCCCAGCCGCCTCACCAGGTGAGGCGAATCTGACCTGTCATCAGAACGAGAACATCATGTTTAAACCGGAACTCCTCTCCCCGGCGGGAACGCTGAAAAATATGCGTTACGCTTTCGCTTATGGCGCCGATGCCGTTTATGCGGGCCAGCCGCGTTACTCGCTGCGTGTACGTAATAACGAATTCAACCACGAGAATTTGCAAAAAGGCATTAACGAGGCCCATGACCTCGGTAAAAAATTCTACGTCGTGGTGAATATCGCGCCGCACAACGCCAAGCTGAAAACGTTCATTCGCGATTTGCAACCCGTGGTGGATATGGGGCCGGATGCGCTGATTATGTCGGACCCAGGCCTGATAATGCTGGTGCGCGAGCACTTCCCGGAAATGGACATTCACCTGTCCGTGCAGGCTAACGCCGTAAACTGGGCGACGGTGAAATTCTGGAAACAGATGGGGCTGACCCGCGTGATCCTCTCTCGCGAACTGTCGCTTGATGAAATCGCCGAAATACGCGCCCAGGTGCCGGACATGGAAATCGAAATTTTCGTCCACGGCGCGCTGTGCATGGCCTATTCCGGCCGCTGCCTGCTCTCAGGCTATATCAACAAACGCGACCCGAACCAGGGGACCTGCACCAACGCCTGCCGCTGGGAATATAACGTTCAGGAAGGCAAAGAAGATGACGTCGGCAATATTGTGCACAAATACGAGCCGATTGCGGTGCAAAACGTTGAGCCGACGCTGGGTATCGGCGCGCCAACGGACAAAGTGTTTATGATTGAAGAGGCCCAGCGTCCGGGCGAGTACATGACTGCGTTCGAAGATGAGCACGGCACTTACATCATGAACTCCAAAGACCTGCGCGCTATCGCCCACGTTGAGCGCCTGACACAAATGGGCGTCCACTCGCTGAAAATCGAAGGCCGCACCAAATCCTTTTACTACTGTGCCCGCACTGCACAGGTCTATCGCAAGGCCATCGATGATGCAGCCGCAGGCAAACCGTTTGACACCAGCCTGTTAGAAACCCTTGAAGGGCTGGCGCACCGTGGCTACACCGAAGGCTTTCTGCGTCGCCACACTCACGACGATTACCAGAACTACGAGTATGGTTACTCCGTTTCTGAGCGGCAGCAGTTTGTCGGCGAGTTTACCGGCGAGCGTAACGGCGAGCTGGCGGCTGTAGCGGTGAAAAACAAGTTTCTCGTCGGCGACAGCCTTGAGCTGATGACGCCGCAGGGCAACGTTAACTTCACCCTGGAACATATGGAGAATGCCAAAGGCGAAGCCATGGAGGTTGCGCCAGGAGACGGTTATACCATCTGGATGCCGGTTCCCCAGGATGTGATGCTAGAGTATGCACTGCTGATGCGCAATTTCACTGGACAGACCACGCGAAATCCGCACGCTAAGTAATTAACCTGGGTTATTTTTTCACTCGACAAGAATCTTAGAATCGGATCACATACCGTTGCGCTTATTATGGGTATTATCCTCATCGCTGAAAAACATAACCCATAAATGCTAGCTGTACCAGGAACCACCTCCTTAGCCTGCGTAATCTCCCTTACGCAGGCTGATTTTTTTATCTCCCCTTTTTCCCAACCTTCCAGGCGCGCTTTCCGGTCGTGAGATACACTTTGCTCATGGTATTTTCGAAGAGCGAAAAGGATGAGCAATTTTCCAGGCAGTTTATTGATCCTCAACGGTAAAAGTGCGGGTGACGACATGTTGCGCGAGGCCATTCATCTCCTGCGCAGCGAAGGGATGGACATTCAGGTACGCGTCACCTGGGAAAAAGGCGATGCCGAACGCTATGTGGCAGAAGCCATTGCGCTTGGCGTCGAAACCGTGATTGCAGGCGGTGGCGATGGCACCATCAATGAGGTCGCCAGCGCGCTGGTACACAGTGAGAGCGACCACACACCCGTACTGGGGATTCTGCCTTTAGGCACCGCGAACGACTTTGCCACCAGCGCGGGCATCCCGGAGACTCTGGATAAAGCGCTGCAACTCGCTATCGTAGGCAAAGCGGTGCCCATCGATATCGCCGAAGTGAATGACAAAACCTGTTTTATCAATATGGCTACCGGCGGATTCGGCACACGTATTACCACCGAAACGCCAGAAAAACTGAAAGCCGCGCTGGGTGGCGTCTCTTACATCATTCACGGCCTGATGCGCATGGACACGCTTAAACCGGACCGCTGTGAAATCAAGGGCGAGGATTTCCACTGGCAGGGCGACGCGCTGGTGATTGGCATGGGTAACGGACGCCAGGCAGGCGGCGGACAGCAGCTATGCCCGGACGCGCTCATTAATGACGGTCTGCTGCAACTGCGCATTTTCACGGGCGATGAGATCCTGCCCGCGCTGTTCACCACTCTCACCCAGCCGGAAGACAATCCGCATATCATTGACGGTAAATCTGCCTGGTTTGAGGTAAGTGCGCCGCACGATATCACCTTCAATCTGGACGGAGAGCCACTCACCGGGCAGCATTTCAGTATTAACATTTTGCCTGGCGCGTTGAAATGCCGTCTGCCGCCTGACTGCCCGCTGCTGCGTTAAGCCTTACAGTAGATTGACGGCGATCGGCTGGTAAAAAAGAGCCAGTGATTGCCGCAAGAAGATATTTGCACGAAGAGAAGTGAAAAGCGCATCCCTCCCCGCCTTGCGCAGAGGGATGCGTGTTTTATGCGATAGTGACTTTCTTATCGAGATAAACATCCTGAACGGCATTAATTAATTTAACGCCGTCAGCCATCGATTTCTTAAACGCCTTACGGCCAAGAATCAGGCCCATGCCGCCCGCACGCTTGTTAATAACTGCCGTACGCACCGCATCGCTTAAATCAGTATCGCCGCCCGCTGCACCGCCAGAGTTAATTAATCCGGCACGTCCCATGTAGCAGTTCGCCAGCTGGTAGCGCACCAGATCGATAGGGTTATCACTGGTCAGCTTGCTGTAGACACGTTCATCGGTATAACCGAAATTTACCGCTTTGTAGCCGCCATTGTTTTCCGCCATTTTTTGTTTGACGATGTCCGCACCGATGGTTGCCGCAATATGGTTTGCCTGGCCGGTCAGGTCGGCGGAAACATGGTAATCCACGCCATCTTTTTTGAATGCCGGATTGCGCAGGTAAGCCCACAGCACCGTCACCATCCCCAGCTCATGGGCACGCTCAAAGGCGGCAGAAATTTCTTCAATCTGGCGACGAGACTCCTCAGAGCCAAAATAGATGGTCGCACCAACGGCAACGGCCCCCATGTTAAACGCCTGCTCGACGCTGGCGTAGAGCGTCTGGTCATATTCTGTGGGGTAGCTCAGGGTTTCGTTGTGGTTAAGCTTAACCAGGAACGGAATACGGTGCGCGTAACGGCGCGACACGGAGGCCAGCACGCCATAGGTGGAAGCCACACAGTTACACCCGGCTTCAATGGCCAGTTCAACGATGTTTTTGGGATCGAAATAGAGCGGGTTGGCAGCAAACGATGCCCCGGCTGAGTGCTCGATACCCTGGTCAACGGGCAAAATCGACAGATAACCGGTTTTCGCGAGTCGCCCGGTGTTATACAACGTCTGCATGTTACGCAGCACCGCTGGCGGACGGTTGTTATCCATCATCACACGGGTGACGTAATCCTCTCCCGGCAGGTAGAGTTGGTCGGCCGCAATGGTCGTGCAACGGTGTTGTAAAAGGGTGTCGGCATCGTTGCCTAGTAACTGCACAATATCAGTCATCGCTATACTCCCGTAAGCTCCGCACGAAGGCGGATATGGTTTGTCCTGACCCGATGAATGGGCAAAATAAGCCTGGTACCGATTGTCGAGGCTTGCCACCATAACGCCATTTTTCAGCATTTTCTGCTGGCACGTTTCGGGTTGTGGTTTACCGCTGTGCGGAGTTCAATATTTTCCCCCGGTTCCCCTACCCGGCTGGCGCTGCGCTGAGCCGGGTGACGTATTACGCGTAGCCTGACCGCCATCCGGGAACCGCCCCCCTCACCACCACTGATGAAAATGGTGTACCGGGCCGATGCCCTGCCCCACTTCCAGCGTGTCTGCCTGGGCCAGTGCCGCCGACAGCCAGCGCTTGGCTTCATTGACCGTTGAAGCCCAGTCCGCATGACGTGGACGCAATGCCGCCAGGGCGGCCGACAGCGTACAGCCCGTGCCGTGGGTATTTTTGGTTTTTATACGGGGTGCGGTGAAACGCTCGGTGCCATTACGGGTAAACAGCCAGTCCGGACTTTCATCATTATCCAGATGCCCGCCTTTTATAAGCACCGCTTCGCATCCCAGTGCCAGCAGCGCTTGACCCTGTTCATGCATCTCGCGTTCGTTGCGGGCGTGAGGGGCATCCAGCAGCGCGGCGGCCTCGGGCAGATTGGGGGTAATCAACGACACCTGCGGCAACAGATGTTGTCGCAGCGCCGTTACCGCCGAAGGGGAAAGCAGCGGGTCGCCGCTTTTTGCCAGCATGACGGTATCGAGCACCACATTTTGCACCTGGTAGCGGCGCAAGCGCTCCGCCACCGCTTCCACGATATCTGTTTCCGCCAGCATGCCGATTTTAGTCGTATCAATGCGTACATCGCTGAACACCGAATCCAGCTGTGCGGCGACAAAATCGGGCTCAATACGATAGACCGACTGTACGCCGCGAGTATTTTGCGCCACCAGCGCGGTAATGACCGAGCAGCCATAGGCGCCCAGCGCAGAAAAGGTTTTCAGATCCGCCTGAATACCCGCCCCACCACTGGGGTCCGTTCCGGCAATAGTCAATGCGTTGATCCGCTTCATGCCAGTACCTCCCCATGAAGCGCATAGAGGGCGTCGAGAAACGCAGGAATAAAACTGCCAGGTCCGCGTGTGGTCGCCACTGCCAGACTGCCCGCCTGAGCCATAAACGCGCACGCCGCCGCCACGTTATACAGGCGATCGCCCGGCAAGGCGCAACAGGCGGCTACCACTGCCGACAATGCACAGCCTGTCCCCACCACGCGGGTCATCAGCAGATCGCCGCCCGTCACGCGCAGGGTACGAAGACCATCGGTGATGTAATCCACCTCGCCGGTCACCGCAACAATGGCCCCCGTCTGGCGGGCCAGCGCCTGGGCCGCAGGCAGCGCGGCAATCGCGGTATCGGTGGTGTCCACACCACGTCCTCCGGCACTCATCCCGGCGAGCGCCATAATTTCCGAAGCATTACCGCGCACGGCAGCAGGCTGCAAAGCCAGAAGCTCGCGACAAAAATCGCTGCGAAAAGTTAATGCTCCGACGGCAACCGGATCCAGCGTCCAGGGCTTACGCGCGGCGGTGGCGCTTAAAATGGCCGTCTGCATCGCATCGGCGCGTTCGCGGGTCAGCGTGCCGACATTAATCAGCAGCGCGTCCGCAATGGCGGCAAATTGCTGTGCTTCATCGCGGTCAATCACCATCGCCGGGGACGCCCCCAGCGCCAGCAGGACATTGGCCGTAAAGGTCTGCACCACGTCGTTAGTCATGCAGTGAACGAGCGGCGTATGTTTACGAAATTGCTGAAGAATTTGCGCGATTTGCGCACGGTGAAGCAGGTCAGGTTGCATCGATTCGCTCCTGCCTGGCGTGAAGAAGGGATGCCGGGCAGGCATCTGACTTCCCTACGCTGGCATTATCCAGATCAGGTAATACGGGTATTTCTCAGCCCTTCGTGAAAAGGGGCACCCCGAGTCAAATAAAATCAATTAGTTGTGATTAACGTTTGTTAATCCCGGATCAGGATAAAGCCACGGAGAAGTCTTGTAAACGATAAACCCGTTTTCCTTACCATGGTATCAGTACGTCGGCGCAGAAAACGGTTCGAGGAAACTTGATATGTCAGCTTATTCTGCACCCAGGACGAGCATTCTTTTTGAGAGTACGCACATAGCATACTCCCGTTTGCCCTGCCCGGATGACTTACTCCGCCACACCCACGACATAGTGGCCATCCTTGCTCTTGATCGTGTACCTGCGTGTATCATCACAAATCACAATCAGAGAACCACCGAACGCGGCGGGATAGACACCCTCAACATTGTTGCACTCATGTCCAGACTCGCGAATCAGCCTCTGGCTTTCCACCTTCAGTTGCGGTGATCCAGAATCAGCAAGAGCGCCAGCGCACATGCCCACGCCCAACATCGCAGTTAGAATCCGTTTCAAAGCAACCTCCTTCGCCGGGTAAGTAAACGTATCATCGGCAAAAAGTTAAAAGAAATTAATCAATTCAGTCGATAGAAAAGACAATTTTGAGCTTAAAAATAAATAGTAACCGGGTGCACAGATTTCAACGCAAGGAGGCGATGATTAAAACCACGGCCCCTGCTGTGCTCTGCTGCACACCGCAAAATGCCGCGCAAAGCACTCTGCCATAAGGAGTAGCGCCCTGTCACTGCCCCGCGTCAGAAATTTTCCGCACCGGGGTATTCCACGCTATTTTCACTCCTGCAGGATAAGTGCTCACCTCCCGCCCGGGTTTTTCACTTACCACCTGGCGAACTAGCATAAACACATCCCCTGACGAATAACGACATTACGGAGTGTTTATGAAAGCAATCGCCATTACACAGGCCGCACAGAACGGCAGCAACCTTGATTTTTTAACCGACATTGAGTTACCGACGCCGAAAGCCGAAGGGCATGATGTGCTGGTCGAGGTGAAAGCCGTCTCCGTTAACCCGGTGGACACCAAAGTGCGTGCCGGGTTTAACGCCGATAAACCTCGTGTGCTGGGCTGGGACGCGACCGGCGTGGTTACCGCCATTGGCGATAAGGTCACGTTATTTAAGCCCGGTGATGAAGTCTGGTATGCCGGGGCATTGACCCGTCCTGGCAGCAACAGCGAATTTCAACTGGTGGATGAGCGCATTGCCGCCCGTAAGCCAGCCTCACTGGATTTCGCCTCTGCCGCAGCCCTGCCGCTGACCGCCATTACCGCCTGGGAAATGTTATTTGATCGTTTAGGCGTGCGTGAAAATGGCAATGAAGGCGACGTGCTGCTGATCGTCGGCGCCGCCGGCGGCGTAGGCTCGATTCTGACGCAACTGGCGCGTAAGCTGACCCGCCTGACCGTGATTGGCACGGCATCCCGCCCGCAAAGCCAGCAGTGGGTCAGTGAGCTGGGCGCGCATCATGTTATCGATCACAGCAAACCATTAACCGAGGAGCTGGCGCGTATTGGCATTAAGCAGGTCAGCCACGTTGCCAGCCTCAACAACACGGAGCAGCACTATCAGCAGTTGATTAACGCCCTGCAACCGCAAGGTAAACTGGCACTCATTGACGATCCGCAATCCCTGGACGTTGTGCCTTTAAAAGTGAAAAGCCTCTCTTTGCACTGGGAATTTATGTTTACCCGCTCGATGTTCGAAACGGCCGATATCGCGGAGCAACACCGTTTGCTGACGCGTGTTGCCGCGCTTATCGACGATGGGATTATCAAAACGACACTGGGAGAACACTTCGGCACCATCAACGCGCAAAATTTGCGTAAAGCACACCAGTTGATCGAGACGCAACGCGCGGTAGGCAAAATCGTGCTGGAAGGATTTTCTGCGCACTAACGTGTTGCAATTCAGCCAGGATTTCTCTTAAAAACACCTTCATGTTCAGGCGGATAGCGAAAAAAGCGTTCCGCCTCGCCTGCTGTTCTCTTCTTTTGCTTACACTTTTTACCAAAGCCTTATTTTCATAACATTTTCGCGGTTGCGGCGTCGCCAGACAGTAGTTGATGATAAGTCCCGCGAAATGAGAACCCACGACACCTGGAGAGATTATGGGTAAAACAAAAATGTTACTTCTGGGAACATTGCTGGCAACAGCCAGTACCACTTTTGCTGCACCGCAAACCCCTGCCACGACAGGCGGAACCCAGTCTTATGAAGTGAAGGATTTTGTTGCTGATTTCACTAAATTCACCATCGGCGATACGGTACCCGAAATGTACCGTAGCGAAGAGTACAACATTAAGCAGTGGAATCTGCGCAATTTACCCGCGCCCGATCCGGGCAGCCACTGGACCTACATGGGTGGAAACTATGTGCTTATTACTGACGCCGACGGTAAAATATTGAAGGCCTATAATGGCGATATCTTTTACCACCGTTAATTTCAGGAAATCCTATTGATTATTCGTCCCTGGCAAGAGAGCGACCGCCCTTTTCTGCGTACACTGTTCCTGCATTCCCGCAGAGCAAACTGGACATGGCTGGACGGTAGCGACTGGCAACTGGAAGACTTTGATGCCGTCACCCTTGATGAAACCATCTGGGTCGCGGAAGAAGATGGACACCGGCTGGGCTTTGCCGCCGTTTACGTGAACGACAATTTTCTGCATAGCCTGTTTGTTGACCCGGATGCGCAAGGCAAAGGGGTGGGCAGCGCGTTGCTGAAAAAAGTGCAGGCTGAATTTACCAGTACAGGTTCACTGAAATGTCTGACGCAAAACCGCCACGCGCTGGCATTTTATCAGCACCATGGCTGGCACGTTGAAGCGGAAGGCACATCGCCTGACGGGGACTATCTGCTCCTGCATTATCGGCTGCCCTGACGGGCAGCCTTATCAACTCATACCGCGCGAAATGCAATATCACCGGGAATGACTTCACCCTGCCAGTAAAGCTGCGCCGCAACGCGCCCTGCCAGCTTGCGATACAAACCGGTAAACTCACTGTCCGGACGACTTACGACCGTCGGTTGCCCCCGGTCGAGATCTTCACGCAGGCTAATATGCAGTGGCAGTTGCCCCAGCAGTTGCGTGTGGTACTGTTCGGCCAGCTTCTCTGCCCCGCCGGTACCGAAAATCGGCTCGTGATGGCCACAGTTGCTGCAAATATGCATGCTCATGTTTTCCACGATACCGAGCACAGGTACTTCCACTTTCTCGAACATCACAATGCCTTTTTTGGCATCAATCAGGGCGATATCCTGCGGCGTGGTCACCACCACCGCCCCGGTAACGGGAATATTCTGCGCGAGCGTAAGCTGAATGTCGCCCGTACCCGGCGGCATGTCGAGGACCAGATAGTCCAGATCCGGCCACAGGGACTCTTGCAACAGTTGCAACAGCGCCTTACTGGCCATCGGGCCGCGCCACACCATGGCATTATCGTCGGTAACCAGGTAGCCGATCGAGTTGGTCGCCAGTCCGTGTGCCATAATCGGCGCCATATGGGTGCCATCCGGCGAGGTCGGGCGTTCGCCTTCCGCACCCAGCATCATCGGGATTGAGGGACCGTAAATATCCGCATCAAGAATACCGACCTTTGCCCCTTCCGCTGCCAGCGCCAGCGCCAGATTGACCGCCGTGGAGGATTTCCCTACCCCACCTTTACCCGAGCTGACGGCAATGATGTTCTTCACCCCATTGACGCCAGGCTGATTTTTCACCCGTTTTAAGGTGGCAACATTGTGGGAAAGCTTCCAGTCAATCGCCCGGGCCCCCGTCAGTCGCAGTAACTCGGCACTGCATTGCTCTTTCAACTCTTCAAACGCGCTACGCCAGACAAAAGGCATCACCAGTTCGATATGCACGGTGTCATCCAGCCAGGCAACATGATGAACCGCCTTAAGCGCGGTAAGATTATGCTTGAGGGTTGGGTGCTGAAAATTGGCCAGCGTTCCGGCGACGAGCGCACGCAAGGCTTCCGGGGATTTGGCCTGGGATTGAGAGTTCATCCCGACTCCTTGTTATGTTGTTCTGAAAAGACATTGTTAAGGTTCAAGTTTACTCCACTGTCACCCATTTTTCATTTCTCAATAGTGCCCAATCGAGGTCGCGCTTTTATGGCACAACTTTTCCCTTTCAGGTAACATCAAGACCCCCTTTTTACTAAAGAAGAAGTAATACCCACTATGACTCAAGTCGCGAAGAAAATTCTGGTAACGTGCGCATTGCCGTACGCCAACGGCTCAATCCACCTCGGCCATATGCTGGAGCACATCCAGGCTGATGTCTGGGTCCGTTACCAGCGAATGCGCGGCCACAATGTCAACTTCATCTGCGCGGACGATGCCCACGGCACGCCGATAATGCTCAAAGCGCAACAGCTGGGCATCACCCCGGAGCAGATGATTGGCGACATGAGTCAAGAACACCAGACGGATTTCGCTGGCTTTAATATTAGCTATGACAACTACCACTCTACGCACAGCGAAGAGAACCGTGAGCTGTCGGAGCTGATCTACAGTCGCCTGAAAGAGAACGGTTTTATCAAAAACCGCACTATTTCTCAGCTTTACGATCCGGAAAAAGGCATGTTCCTGCCGGACCGTTTTGTCAAAGGCACCTGCCCGAAATGTAAGTCTCCGGATCAGTATGGCGATAACTGCGAAGTGTGCGGCGCGACCTACAGCCCGACCGAACTTCTTGACCCGAAATCCGTGGTGTCCGGTGCAACGCCTGAAATGCGTGATTCCGAACACTTCTTCTTCGACCTGCCTTCTTTCAGCGAAATGTTGCAGGCGTGGACCCGCAGCGGCGCACTGCAGGAGCAGGTGGCCAACAAAATGCAGGAGTGGTTTGATGCCGGCCTGCAACAGTGGGATATCTCCCGCGATGCGCCCTATTTCGGTTTCGAAATCCCTGGCGCGCCGGGCAAATATTTCTACGTCTGGCTGGATGCGCCTATCGGCTACATGGGTTCCTTCAAGAACCTGTGCGATAAACGCAGCGACCTGAACTTTGACGACTGGTGGAAAAAAGAGTCTGATGCCGAGCTGTATCACTTTATCGGTAAAGACATCGTCTATTTCCACAGCCTGTTCTGGCCCGCCATGCTGGAAGGCAGCAATTTCCGCAAGCCGACCAATCTGTTTGTGCACGGTTATGTGACGGTGAACGGTGCGAAGATGTCCAAATCTCGCGGCACCTTTATTAAGGCCAGCACCTGGTTGAATCACTTTGATGCGGACAGCCTGCGTTACTACTACGCGGCGAAACTTTCTTCCCGTATCGATGACATCGACCTGAATCTGGAAGATTTCGTTCAGCGCGTTAACGCCGATATCGTCAACAAGGTGGTGAATCTGGCATCCCGTTGCGCCGGTTTTATCGCCAAACGTTTCGATGGCGTACTGGCCGCTGAGCTGGCGGATCCGGCACTCTATAAAACCTTTACCGATGCGTCGTCCACCATTGCAGATGCGTGGGAAAGCCGTGAATTCGGCAAAGCGATTCGTGAAATCATGGCGTTAGCCGACGTTGCCAACCGTTATGTTGACGAGCAGGCACCGTGGGTAGTCGCGAAGCAGGAAGGTCGCGATGCCGATCTGCAGGCGATTTGCTCCATGGGTATCAATCTGTTCCGCGTACTGATGACCTGGCTGAAACCGGTTCTGCCGACCCTGAGCGAACGCGTCGAAGCATTCCTGAATACCACGCTGGTATGGGATGCCATTGAACAGCCGTTGCTCGGCCATAAAGTGAACACCTTCAAGGCATTGTATAACCGCATTGAGATGAAACAGGTCGAAGCGCTGGTTGAGGCGTCAAAAGAAGAAGTGAAAGCCGCTTCCGCGCCGGTCACCGGCCCGCTGGCAGATGACCCGATTGCCGAAACCATCAGTTTTGACGATTTCGCTAAAGTCGACCTGCGCGTGGCGCTGATTGAAAACGCTGAATTTGTCGATGGCTCTGACAAACTGCTGCGTCTGACGCTGGATTTGGGTGGTCAGAAGCGTAATGTCTTCTCCGGCATTCGTTCCGCTTACCCGGATCCACAGGTGTTGATCGGTCGCCTGACGGTGATGGTCGCTAACCTGGCGCCGCGCAAAATGCGCTTCGGTATCTCCGAAGGAATGGTAATGGCCGCAGGCCCTGGCGGGAAAGATATCTTCCTGTTAAGCCCTGATGAGGGTGCCAAACCTGGTCAACAGGTAAAATAAATCGCTGAAAGGCGCTGTGAAAACAGCGCTTTTTTTTATTGCACTATTCTTCAATGGACAGGATTTTTCTAACAAAAGGGGCTGTATGAATATGTTTAAAAAAATGATCGCCATCGCACTGACTACTCTGGTTTTATTTGTCGTTAGCGGCTGTGGTGACAAAGAACAGAGTAAGACATTTAACTGGACGGATGGCAAAACCGAGATATCGCTGACGTATTACTATAAAGACGACGTGGTCTTACGTCAGACGGCAAAGAATAAGATTCAGTACGCCAGCCTGGGTGCGGCCAATAAAGAGGCTGCCATGCAGCGCCTGGGGCCAATTAGCGAAAAATACAAATCGATTCAGGGCGTGACGGAAAGCATCGATTATCAGGATACTTACGCGACAGAAACCCTGACCGTCGATTATACCAAAGTCGATCGTAACGCATTGCAACAGGTGCAGGGTGCGGCGTTCACCGGCGATGTGAAAGATGGCGTCAGTATGACGAAATCACAGCAGCTTCTGGAATCTCATGGTTTTAAAGAAGTGAAATGATGAACGTGCCAGCGCGTGATTCTCGCGCGCTGGCGTCGCCTTTACTTAGCAGCCGCCTTCGCGTGTTCACGCACTGCCAGTCCCCGCAGGAAATAACGTAAGAACTGATCGCCGCATTCACGGAAATTTTTATGCTCGGTCGCCCGCATCATGGCGGTAATCTCCGGCATGGAGACGCGAAATTTCTGCTCGGTGAGGATCGCCAGAATATCGTCTGTTTTCAGCGAAAACGCGATGCGCAATTTTTTAAGGATGATGTTGTTGGTCATCTTACGCTCGGTCACCAGCGCAGGCTGAGACTCGTCTTTACCGCGGCGCTCATAAATCAGGCCATTGAGGAAGACAGACATCATAATGTCAGGACAGCGCTGAAAGCCCTCCTCATCTTCTTTGTGCAACCAGCCGACAAGCTGCTCGTCGCTCACCGGGGCGTCCGCCAGCGCAAACACGCGCTTGAGGTCGCCGTTATTCATTTTCAGTGCGTAGCGTAAGCTACGTAAGATATCGTTATTGAGCATAAAGCCTTCGAAAAAATCATCGTAAGCGCGCAGTCTACCATCAAAAGCTACAACCCCAGCGCTTCTTTTAGGTTCTTAAGATAGCGGCGGCTAACCGGCACGGTTTGTCCGTCGCGCAACAGCAATTCAGCCTGGCCGTTATCTTCCAGACGGATCTCTTTCAAATGCGCCATGTTCACCAGATATTGTCGATGGCAGCGCAGCAGCGGCGTACGGCTTTCCAGCGTGCGCAGGGTCAACTCGGTGAAGCCCTCTTTGCCGTCGTGGCTGGTGACATAGACACCGCTCATGCGACTGCTCACAAAAGCAACCTCATCCATCTGCAGCAGATAAATGCGGCTATGTCCGGTGCAGGGAATAAATTTCAGCGAAGCCTGATTTTCCGGCAGCACCGACATATCCTGCACATTGCGTTCCTGACGCAGTCGGGTGAGGGTTTTCTCCAGGCGGCGCGCCTCAATGGGTTTGAGCAGATAGTCAAAGGCGTGTTCCTCGAAGGCTTTCACCGCATACTCGTCAAACGCGGTAAGAAAAACCACATACGGCCGATGTTCCGGGTCGAGCATGCCCACCATCTCCAGCCCGCTAATGCGCGGCATCTGGATATCAAGAAACAATACGTCCGGGCGCAATTTATGCACCGCGCCAATGCCCTCAACGGCGTTAGCGCATTCGCCTACAATCTCAATGTCGCTCTCTTCCTGCAGTAAAATACGCAGATTTTCACGCGCCAACGGTTCATCATCAACAATCAGCACTTTTAACATGCGCTTTCCTCCAGCGGGAGTCGTAGGGTAATTCGGGTAAAGATATCCGGCTCACAGGCAACCGAAATGCCGCACTCATCGCCAAAGCGCGCCCGCAGACGCTTATCCACCAGACTCATCCCTAAACCACTGGCATCGGTTTTGGGCTGATACAGCCCGGCATTATCTTCAATATCCAGCACCAGATGGTCACCGTCCTGGCTGGCATTAATGGTGATTTCGCCTACCCCAAGCAGTTGCGACGTACCATGTTTAATGGCGTTTTCGACAATCGGTTGCAGGGTGAACGCCGGCAAATGGAGGTGCGATAGCGCGTCCGGCACGTGCAGTTGAACCTGCAGCCGGGACTGAAAACGCGCCTTTTCAATTTGCAGATACGCATTAACGTGTTCAAGCTCATCGGCGAGGGTGACGATTTCCGACGGCCGCTTAAGGTTTTTACGAAAGAACGTCGACAAATATTGCACCAGCAGACCGGCCTGATCGCTGTCGCGGCGAATCACCGCCATCAGCGTGTTCAGGGCATTGAACAGAAAGTGAGGATTGACCTGAGCATGCAGTAATTTGATTTCCGACTGGGTCAGCAGCGCTTTTTGCCGCTCATACTGCCCGGCAAGGATTTGTGCCGACAACAACTGCGCAATCCCTTCGCCCAGCGTGCGGTTGATGGAGCTAAAGAGCCGGTTTTTCGCTTCATACAATTTGATGGTGCCCACAACGCGCTGGTTTTCCCCACGCAGCGGAATCACCAGCGTTGAACCCAGTTTGCACTGGGGATGCAGTGAGCAGCGGTACGGCACCTCATTACCATCGGCATACACCACTTCGCCACTTTCGATGGCTTTTTGCGTCCAGACGGAAGAGATAGGTCTGCCAGGCAGATGATGGTCGTCCCCCGTGCCGGTAAACGCCAGTAACTTCTCGCGGTCGGTAATCGCCACCGCGCCGATATCCAGCTCTTTATAGAGCACCTGGGCGACCTTCATACTGTTTTCTTCGTTAAACCCCTGACGCAAGATCCCTTCCGTCGATGCCGCGACTTTGAGCGCCGTGGCAGAAAACGCCGAGGTGTACTTTTCAAACATGGCCCGCTTGTCGAGCAGAATACGCATAAACAGCGCCGCGCCTACGGTATTGGTCACCATCATCGGGGCTGCAATGCTTTGCACCAGATGCAGCGCGCTCTCATAAGGTCGGGCGATAAGCAGGATGATCAGCATCTGCGTCAGTTCCGCGACGCAGGTAATGGCCCCGGCGGTAAGCGGATTGAAGACCCTGTCGGTGCGGCCACGCTTGATCAGAATACTGTGAACCAGCCCACCGAGCAGCCCTTCCACAATGGTGGAAATCATACAGCTCAGCGCAGTCATGCCGCCCATTGAGTAACGGTGTAACCCGCCGGTTAACCCCACCAGCCCGCCAACCAGCGGGCCGCCGAGCAGGCCGCCCATCACCGCGCCAATGGCCCGGGTGTTGGCAATCGAGTCTTCAATATGCAAGCCGAAATAGGTCCCCAGGATGCAGAAGATCGAAAAGGTGACATAGCAGAGCAGTTTGTGCGGCAAACGCACCGTGACTTGCATCAGCGGAATAAAAAGACGTGTTTTGCTCATCAGCCAGGCGATAACCAAAAACACACACATTTGCTGGAGCAGCAGCAACACCAGATTAAATTCGTACATACCCGCAGCACCGCGTTGACTGAAAGCGCGTACCTTACATGGAGTCGCGAAGAGATTCTTTGAGGGTTTCCAAAAAAATGTTAATTCGTGCTCATTATCACAATCCTGAAAGGATAATGATACGAAAGGGATACATTTCGAACATTAAACAAACAATTCATCCTGGTTTAAGTCAGAGCGGCTAAAGTTAAAGTGGGGGATTTCTTGCAAAGGTGACATCATGGCGCTTTACACGATTGGTGAAGTGGCGATGCTATGCGATATCAATCCCGTGACTTTGCGGGCATGGCAGCGACGCTATGGCTTATTCAAACCGCAACGTACAGAAGGCGGTCACCGGTTGTTTACCGACGCCGACATCGACCGAATTCGCGAGATTAAACGCTGGATTGATACCGGGGTCCAGGTCAGCAAAGTGCAGACCCTGCTCAATAATGAACCCGAAAATGAACGCAATGGCTGGCGCGCGCAGCAAGAAGTCGTATTGCAGATTCTGCAAAGCGGCAACCTGCAACGGTTGCGTCTGTGGATCAAAGAGCGCGGCCACGACTACCCGGCAGAAACCCTGATAACCCGCCTGTTTATCCCTCTTCGTCGTCGCCTGCAATCCCAGCAGCCCGCCCTCACCGTGATGCTCAGTCTGCTGGATGGGGTATTGATTAACTATATTTGCGTCTGCCTGAATACAGCGCGCAAGAAAAATGGGCGCGATGCGCTGGTTGTCGGCTGGAATGTGCAGGATACGACCCGACTCTGGCTGGAGGGCTGGATGGCGAGCCAGCAGGGCTGGCGGGTCGACGTGCTGGCGCATTCGCTGAGTTATCTGCGCCCCGAGATGTTTGAAGGGCAGACCTTACTGGTGTGGTGCGGCGAGGCGCCCTCTTCGTCACAGCAAAAACAGTTGCACGACTGGCAGCAAAGTGGACATGCCATTTTTCCCCTTGGCATTTAATGGTTCATTAACAGCCCCGCTTCCTCGTATAATACTTTTCTTAACAAAGGAGCGAAAAATGAACCTGTCCAAACTTACCGTCATTGCGATTTTTCTGCTGATGGCGATCGGCGGCATCGGCGGCGTGATGCTCGCAGGCTATTCCTTTATTGTTCGCGGCGGTGCAGGCTGAATAACCGAGCCAGACGCTCGAACCCTCTGTCGACAATAATAGCGGCCAGGGCAACCAGCACGGCCCCTTGCACGACATAAGCCGTATTAAACCCGCTCAGCCCAATGATGATCGGCGTACCCAGCGTGCTGGCACCGACCGTAGACGCAATGGTCGCCGTACCAATGTTGATGATAACGGACGTGCGGACCCCGGTGATAATAACCGGCGCGGCCAGCGGCAGTTCAACCCTGAAAAGTTGCTGCAAGCTGCTCATACCCATCCCTTTTGCCACGCTGTGTACGCTCTCCGGTACAGCGGCAATTCCTGCCAGCGTGCCCTGCAATATCGGCAACACCCCATAGAGAATAAGCGCGATAATGGCAGGTTCGCGGCCAAATCCCATTACCGGTACCGCAATGGCCAGTACCGCCACCGGCGGGAAGGTCTGTCCTACTGCGGCAATGGTCTCCACCAGCGAGCGAAACTCACGGCCCCAGGGGCGCGTCACTAAAATTCCCGCCCCCAACCCAATGACAATCGCCAGCAAACTCGACACGCCCACCAGCCAGAAATGGGCGAGCGCCAGAGCGACAAAACTTTCCTGCTGATAGACGGGTCGTGGCAATTGAGGAAACAGCGAGCCAAAGAGCGCGCCGCTGTATGGCATCGCCAGCAGCAATGCGATGAACACGGCGATAAGCCAGAACAGCGGGTCACGCAGATGTTTCACTCAGCGCCTCCGTTCTGAGCAGGTCGCGAAAATGCAGCGTGCCGCAGGGTACGCCTTGAGCATCGGCAACAGGCAGCACTTCGCACTGGCGGGCGACAAACAGCGATAAGGCTTCGCGCAATGTCATATCCTCGCGCAGGGGTTCTCCCGCCACCGTTTCCCCCGGTCGCATCCAGGTACTGACATGGCGCAACGAAAGCAAACGAACGCCCAGTTCGCTGCGGCCAAAAAAGTCGCGCACAAACGGGGTTGCCGGGCGCGTTAACATCTCCAGCGGAGTCCCCTGCTGCACAATCGCCCCACTGTCCATCAATACCAGGTGATCCGCCAGTTGCAGCGCCTCATCGATATCGTGAGTAACCAGTACAATAGTACGTCCCAGCAGACGGTGAATACGAATCATCTCCTGCTGCAGCGTACCGCGCGTGACCGGATCCAGCGCGCCGAAGGGCTCATCCATCAGCAATACCTCCGGGTCAGCCGCCAGCGCGCGGGCCACGCCAACACGCTGCTGCTGTCCGCCGGAAAGCTGATGGGGGAAACGATCGCGCAGACTTTCATCGAGACCCAGTAAAGCCATCAGTTCATCCACCCGCGCGGCGATTTTCGTCCGTGACCATTTTTGCAATTGCAACACGGTGGCAATGTTGTGCGCCACCGTCCAGTGCGGGAACAGACCTATCGACTGAATGGCGTAGCCCATCCTGCGGCGCAGCTCCAGCACCGGCAGGCTGCGGATCTCTTCGCCGGCAAATAAAAGGGTACCTTCATCGTGCTCCACCAGCCGGTTGATCATTTTCAGGGTAGTGGACTTCCCGGACCCGGATGTCCCAATCAGCACGGAAAACGCGCCGGTTTTACATTCAAGATTCAGATCGCTGACCGCCTGTTGCCCGGCGAAAGATTTGCTGACATGCCTGAATTCAATCATGGCTGTTTTACCTCCAGCAGCGCGATACCCAAAGCAAACAGTGCGTCCACGACCACGGCGAGAGCAATAACCGGGATCACACCCAATAAGACAAGATCCAGTGCGCTACTTAAAAGCCCCTGAAACACCAATGCGCCAAAGCCACCGGCGCCAATGAGTGCCGCAATCACCGCCATGCCCACCGTTTGTACCGTCACCACCCGCAGGCTACGCAGCAAAATGGGTAACGCCAGCGGCAGACGGATATGTAAAAAGCGCTGACGACCGCTCATCCCCATCCCTTTGGCGCTTTCCAGCACATCGGCCGGCACCTGATTTAAGCCCGCCACCACACCGCGTACTAACGGCAGCAACGCATAAAGCACCAGGGCAATCAGCGCTGGCGTGATGCCGGTTCCCGCCACGCCAAGCGAACCCAGCCAGGGAAACTGCGCCACCAGCCCTGCCAGGGGGGCGATCAACAGGCCAAAAAGCGCAACGGACGGCACGGTCTGTATCACATTCAGTATGGCAAATACCGGTTGCTGACGCGCCGGATGGCGATAGCACCACAGGCCGATCCCCAGGCCCAGTACCAGCGCGGGCAGCAACGTGCCAAACAGTAATTTCAGATGTTGCGCCAGCGCGTCGTTAAAGACGTCCTGCCGATTCACATACTCTTTAAGCAAAGAGAGCGAATCCAGTTGCCCACTGAGCAACAGCCACAGCGGCAGGAGCCAGATTTGCGCATGCAGCAGCCAGCGCCAGACCGGGTTAACGGTTAACCGCCGGATAGCATCACTGCTGGCCAGTAACGATAGCGCCAGCCACAGCCATAAGCCGCTACCGGGGGAGGTACGGGCGAGCGCACTGCCTGACTGCGCCAGATCGCTGGCCGCCCTGCCCGCGCACCAGACTAAAGCGCAAAAGGACGCTTCGCTAAGCAGTAGGGCAGCCAGGCTCGCAAGCCGATGCGGGAGAAAGCTCAAAAGCAGTAGCGCCGCCGGGAAAAGCAATCCCCAGGCGGCAAATGCGGGCCAGACCTGCCAAATTGCACGACTTTCCCCGGAGACCAGGCGGTTAGGGGCGTAATTCACGAAGGGCAGTGCCGTTGCTGCCAGCGCCAGTACGACCAGCAGCAACAACACGCGATTATGACAACGTCGCTCCACGTTTATTTAATCAGTCCCTTTCCTTTCAGGTAGTCGGCGGCCACTTTTTTGGCGTCGAGACCTTCCACTGCGATACTGGCATTCAGTTTCTGCAGCGTTTTTTCATCCAGGCTGGCAAATACCGGTTTCAGCCACTCATCCAGTTGCGGGTAGGCTTTCAGCACGGCTTCGCGCACAACCGGAGCGGGCGCATAAATTGGCTGAACCCCTTTCGGGTCGGTCAGCGTTTGCAGCCCCAGCGCCGCCACTGGCCCATCTGTCCCGTAGGCCATCGCTGCATTCACACCGGATGTTTGTTGTGCGGCTGCTTTGATGGTCACGGCCGTATCGCCCCCCGCCAGCGACAGCAACTGCTGCTGGTTGAGCTTGAAGTTGTAAGCTTTTTCGAAGGCCGGCAAGGCATCGGTGCGTTCGATAAACTCGGCGGAAGCAGCCAGTTTAAACGTGCCGCCCTCTTTCAGATAGCGGCTGAGATCCTCAAGGGAGACCAACTTGTTTTTTTGCGCAACATCCTGGCGTACCGCGATAGTCCAGGTGTTATTGGCAGGCGCTGGCGTCAGCCACACCAGTTTGTTTTTCTCCGCATCCAGCTTTTTGACTTTGTCATAGCCTTGTTGCGCATTTTTCCACGCCGGATCGTTCTCCTCTTTAAAGAAAAACGCACCGTTGCCGGTATATTCCGGGTAGATATCCAGTTCACCTGAGGTTATCGCACCGCGCACTACCGGGGTGGTACCCAACTGGACTTTGTTGACGGTTTTCACGCCATGGCTTTCCAGTACCTGCAAAATGATATTGCCCAGCAGAGCGCCTTCGGTATCAATCTTGGAACCCACCTTAACCGGCTCAGCCGCCTGTGCGCCTGCGGCCAGCATCAACAACCCTGCTGCGCTCCATTGCGAAAGTGATTTCATGCTCGTTCCCCATTGTTTTTGTGGTATCTGGATTTCTGGCTGTGCAAAAAGCGTAGTAGAGAATCGACCGGGAATAAATCAGTCGTTCAGATTTTGATGTTTCTGATTAGACGAAGCGGTTATAACGCGAAGGATTTAAAGATGAAAGGCCGCTAAAAAGCGGCCTCGGAAGATTACTGGAGGGTAAATTCGCCCTGTTTCACACGGGCTGAATCCAGACCGATAAAGACATTGAATTTGCCAGGTTCTGCATCGTATTTCATGCGTTGATTCCAGAACTTAAGCGCCTCGATATCGATCGGGAAGCTGACGGTTTTGGTTTCGCCGGCTTTGAGATCCACTTTTTCGAAACCGCGCAGCTGCTCAACCGGGCGACTCATCGAAGCCGTTACATCCTGCAGGTACAGCTGAATGACCGTTGCACCGTCGCGTTTGCCCGTATTGGTGACATCAACACTGGCCGTCACTTTACCGTCGCGGGTCATCGTCGGCGCCGACATTTTCACATCGGAGACGCTAAACGTGGTGTAACTCAGGCCGTAACCAAACGGATAAAGCGGGCCGTTGGCCTCGTCAAAGTAACGGGACGTGTACTTGTTCGGTTTATCGGCATTATACGGACGCCCGGTATTCAGGTGGCTGTAATAGACCGGGATCTGTCCGACAGAACGCGGGAAGGACATCGGCAGTTTGCCGGACGGGTTGTAATCACCAAACAGCACATCGGCGATGGCGTTGCCGCCTTCGGTACCGGCAAACCAGGTTTCCAGGATGGCATCTGCCTGCTGGTCTTCTTTCACCAGCGCCAGCGGACGACCGTTCATCAGTACCAGCACCAGTGGTTTGCCCGTCGCTTTCAGCGCGGCAATCAGGTCACGCTGACTTTGCGGAATGGTCAGGTCCGTACGGCTTGACGCCTCGTGCGCCATCCCCTGAGCCTCACCGACGACAGCCACGACGACATCTGATTTCTTCGCCGCTGTAACGGCTTCATCAATCATCTCCTGCGGGCTGCGTTTGTCCTGCACCACGGCTGGTTCATACAAGTTGAGGAAATCGACAATGCCCTTATCCTCAGTGATATTCGAGCCACGCGCGTAGAGAACAGTCCCTTTCGGCCCCACGGCATTACGAATACCCGTCAGCACGGTCACGGATTGCCCCGCCACGCCAGCAGCGGACCAGCTCCCCATCATGTCACGTTTGCTGTCCGCCAGCGCACCGACCACCGCAATGGTCGCGTCTTTTTTCAGCGGCAACGTATCGAGACGGTTTTTCAGCAGTACCAGGCTTTCGCGCGCCACTTCACGGGCTTCTTTACGGTGCAGACGGCTTTCCGCATTGGTGTCTTTAGGGTCTGAATCTTTCGGCCCCAGGTGACTGTACGGGTCATTGAACAGCCCCATGTCATATTTCACGTTGAGCACGTGACGGGTCGCGTCGTCGAGTTCTTCCATGGTGACCTTGCCGGATTTGATAAGCCCCGGCAGGTATTTGCTGTAGTACTCGTCGCTCATGCTCATGTTGATACCGGCTTTGAGCGCCACGCGTACGGCATCTTCCGGGTCGGCGGCGACGCCGTGTTTAATCAACTCTTTGATTGCGCCATGGTCGGAAACGGTGATGCCTTTAAAGCCCCACTCATCGCGCAGGACATCTTTAAGCAGCCAGGAATCGGAGGTGGCCGGCGTGCCGTTTAGAGAGTTCAGTGCCACCATCACCGCGCCGCTCCCCGCATCCAGCCCCGCTTTGTACGACGGCATATAGTCGTTGAACAGGCGCTGCGGGCTCATATCAACGGTGTTGTACTCTTTGCCCCCTTCCACTGCGCCATAGGCGGCGAAGTGCTTAACGCTGGTCATCACCGAATAGCGATCCGCCGGGCTTTTGCCCTGCATGGATTTGACCATCGCGCGGCCCATTTCGGTGGTCAGGTAAGTGTCTTCGCCAAACCCTTCAGAACCACGGCCCCAGCGCGGATCGCGGGAGACATCGACCATCGGTGCCCAGGTCATGTTCAGGCCGTCATCTGCTGCTTCATACGCAGAAACACGCCCGACGGTTTTCACCGCTTCGAGGTTAAAACTGGAGGCCAGGCCAAGGCTAATCGGGAACACGGTACGCTGACCGTGAACCACATCGTAGGCAAAGAACAGGGGAATTTTCAGGCGGCTAAGTTGCATGACCTGATCCTGCATAGCGCGGATATCCGGGCGGGTCACGGTATTAAAGATGGCGCCAACCTGGTTTTTGGCAATCATGTCACGGATGGCTTCTTTCGGATTGTCCGGCCCGACGCTAATCAGTCGCAGTTGCCCAATTTTTTCATCCACCGTCATTTTTTTTAGTAATTCAGTGACAAACGCATCCCTTGCTTGCGGCGTCAGAGGATGGTTACCAAACATCTCTTCCGCCATCACCGGTTGCAGCGCAAGGCTTACGGCGACACCTACCGAACATAGCCATTTCATGTCGTTCACTCTCTCGTTTATACAGCCGCTCACGGGCCTGACCATGAAAAAAACGCAGTGTGCCATAATCGTAGTCTGGCTTGCAGAGTTATTCTCTGATTTTTCTGAGAATTCCTCACTTTCAGACACTATGCTTTAAAGCGAGAATGCTGTTTCACCACCAGGGAGAGGAAAATGTCTTCTACAACTTCCCAGCACCATATCGCTTTTACCCGTGAACTCGGACGTCTTGTTGGCGCCTCGCATGTCCTTACCGAACCGGCCAAAACCGCACGTTACCGAAAGGGTTTTCGCTCCGGTCAGGGCGATGCGCTCGCTGTCGTCTTTCCCGGCACACTGCTTGAATTATGGCGTGTGCTCAGCGCCTGTGTCAGCGCCGATAAGATCATCCTCATGCAGGCGGCGAATACTGGTCTGACCGAAGGGTCCACACCAAACGGCAACGACTACGACCGTGACATTATTATCATCAGTACGCTAAGGCTGGATAAACTGCATTTGATCGACAACGGTAAGCAGGTGCTGGCCTTTCCTGGCGCCACGCTTTATTCGCTGGAAAAAGCGCTCAAACCGCTGGGTCGAGAGCCGCATTCGGTTATCGGTTCATCCTGTATTGGCGCATCGGTCATCGGCGGAATTTGCAATAACTCCGGCGGTGCGCTGGTGCAGCGCGGCCCGGCGTATACCGAAATGTCGCTGTTTGCGCAGATTGACGAAAATGGGACGCTGCGCCTGGTGAATCATTTAGGCATTGAGCTTGGCAGCACGCCGGAACAAATCTTAAGTAAGCTTGATGACGAACGGGTGACCGATGCCGACGTGCGCCGCGACGGGCGTCATGGTCATGACCATGACTACGTTAGCCGTGTGCGTGATGTGAATGCAGATACACCCGCGCGCTACAATGCTGACCCGGACCGACTGTTTGAATCGTCGGGCTGTGCCGGCAAACTGGCGGTCTTCGCAGTACGTCTGGATACCTTTATCGCCCCCACGCGCCAACAAGTGTTTTATATCGGCACAAACCAGCCGGAGGTGCTGAGCGCGCTTCGCCGCCATATTCTTAGCGAGTTCACCCATTTGCCGGTGGCGGGGGAATATATGCATCGCGATATTTACGATATCGCTGAGCGCTACGGCAAAGACACGTTCCTGATGATCGACAAGCTCGGCACCGACAAAATGCCGTTCTTTTTTACGCTGAAAGGCCGTACCGACGCCCTGCTGGCCAGAGCCTCGGTGTTTAAACCGCACTTTACCGACCGGGCCATGCAAAAGCTGGGGCACCTTTTCCCCTCGCACCTGCCACCGCGGATGAAAAGCTGGCGGGATAAGTATGAACACCATCTGCTGCTGAAAATGTCGGGTGACGGTATCGCCGAGGCGCAACGCTGGCTGGCGGAGTACTTTGAAACGGCGGAGGGCGGGTTCTTCGCCTGTACCACAGAGGAAGGGAATAAAGCCTTTCTTCACCGCTTCGCTGCAGCGGGCGCGGCGATTCGCTATCAGGCGGTACATGCCGATGAAGTAGAAGATATTCTGGCGCTGGATATTGCCCTGCGGCGCAATGACAACGACTGGTTCGAACATCTGCCGCCGGAAATCGACAGCCAGTTGACCTGGAAGCTCTACTACGGCCACTTCTTCTGCCATGTTTTCCATCAGGATTATATTGTGAAGAAAGGCGTTGATACGCACGCGCTTAAAGAGCAGATGCTTGAATTATTGCGCCAGCGCGGCGCGCAATATCCTGCCGAACACAACGTTGGCCATTTGTATGAAGCGTCCGATCATTTAAAACGTTTTTACCTGGAAAATGACCCAACTAACAGCATGAACCCTGGGATCGGAAAAACAAGCAAAAGAAAAAACTGGCAATAGGCGACTGTCTCAATACTTCATCACTGTCTAACTGAGATATATGTTTAAGCCAGGCTGTATTGTGCTCTTCATTCGTACTAAAGTAGCAGGCCAGAGAAACGTTTCTCTGACCTGCTACATTGAGGAGCTACTCCATCATGTCTGCCGTTGATGTCCTGTCCGAAAACGCACTCGTGGTGCGTGATGCCACTCTTGATGATGTTCATGCGATTTCATCTCTCTATGCCTGGCATGTGCTACATGGCCGCGCCTCTTTCGAAGAAGTGCCACCCACTATCGACGAGATGCGCCAGCGTATGCACAAGATCGCCAGTGAGGGGCTTCCCTGGATGGTCGCGCTCTATCACGGCATCATGGTGGGGTATTGCTATGCGAGTCCTTATCGTCCGCGCCAGGCCTACCGCTATACCCTGGAAGAGTCTATTTATGTTGACGCCAGTATGACCGGACGTGGCATTGGTAGCATGCTGATGGATGCGTTGATCGCGCGCTGTGAAGAAGGACCGTGGCGGCAGATGATTGCGGTGATAGGCGACGGGCAAAACAACGCCGGCTCCCTGCGGCTGCATAAAAAACACGGCTTCGAAATTGTCGGGCAGTTGCGCAGCGTCGGCTACAAGAAAGGTGACTGGCGGGATACGGTTATCATGCAGCGCCCACTCAACGAGGGTGACTGGACGCTGCCGGAATAATTAGTCGTTTTGCGCGGTTTGTGCGCCGTGGTTTTCCACCATTTGCGCCGCTTTCTGGCGCTTGTAGCTTAACGCAGCAGCAGGTACAGGCTGTGCTTTCCCGGTTTCAATCCAGGTACGTAGACGGCTGGCATCCGCAAAGTGGGTATACTTTCCGAAAGCATCCATGACCACCAGGGCAACCGGCTTATTGTTAATGACGGTGCGCATCACCAGGCAGTGACCGGCCGCATTGGTAAACCCGGTTTTGGTCAGCTGAATGTTCCAGTTATCGCGATACACCAGATGGTTGGTATTACGGAACGGCAGCGTATATCCCGGATTACTGAATGTCGCCATGTCTTCCCGCGTGGTACTCAACTGGCCCAGCAGTGGATACTGCTTCGTGGCCACCAGCAGTTTAATCAGGTCGCTTGCCGTGGACACATTGCTGGTTGATAAACCCGTCGGTTCAACATAGCGGGTGTGGGTCATGCCCAGCGCCTTCGCTTTCGCATTCATCGCACGAATAAACGCGTCATATCCGCCAGGATAATGGTGGGCAAGGCTCGCCGCCGCGCGGTTTTCCGAGGACATCAGTGCCAGCAGCAGCATATCTTTGCGACTGATTTCACTGTTCAGGCGTACGCGGGAGTAGATCCCTTTCATTTCCGGCGTATGGCTGATATCGACTTTTATTTTTTCATCCAGCGGCAGATGAGCATCCAGTACCACCATTGCGGTCATGAGCTTAGTGATAGAAGCGATAGGACGCACCAGCTCCGGGTGGCTGGAATAAATAACCTGGTTAGTTTGTAAATCGACAATCATCGCGCTACCGGAGGCAATTTCAGGTTGCGCGGACGCCGTTGCCGCAGCGGTTTTTGCCAGCGCCTGCGGTGCGACGGGCACGGCAAACATAAGCGCGAGGCTTAATAAAGAAATTCGGATTTTCAGCATGGTGTGACTTCTGATGATTATTCATGCACGTAATTACGCACACCGCATCTGTTTTGGAAATGAATAACAGAAGCTGGCCCTGGCATAATAGCCGCCACGCCCGCATGTCGCCACACAAGATTCATTGCAGAAGATTGCGTTGCGGGTACTTCAACCAGCAACGCAATGTGATTAGAACAGACGGTAGCCGTAACCCCAAAGAATGACCGTGAGCGCCAGCAGCACTTCAAGGACCAGCACGCCAATCGCCAGAGTCGAGCTGGAAAAACTTAACCCTTCCTCTCTGTTGATATTGAGGAAGGTCGGTATCCCGACATAGAGCAGATAACCGGTATAGAAGAGCGCGACGGTACCCACCAGCGCACACAGCCAGACCAGCGGATAGAGCGCCACAATTCCGCTCAAAAATAACGGCGTTGCGACATAACCGGCAAACACCATACAGCGTGCCAGGGAAGGACGCTGAGGGTAGTTCCTTGCCATCCACCAAATGACTCGGCCCATCACCGCCACACCGGCCAGCATCAGGGCATAGAAGATCACAGCCAGATAAAACGCGGTAAACCAGTTCAACTGAACCACGCTCTCTTCACCAAAATTCCAGCCTATTTGGGTCGTGCCTATAAAAGCACAGATAACGGGAACGGCCGCCATGATCAGTACATGGTGGGTGTAGTGATGCGAAACGGTTTCGTTTTCGCCCTTGATGACCTGCATTTCACGATCGGGATGGGAAAAAAGTCCCCAGACATGGTTCATAACGCCCCCTTGCTGAATGCCCGAATACAGACTCCCTAAGTATACGTCACTCTACTGGTTATTTTGTGTTCAGATCAAAAAATCCGTCACGACAATCGGTGCAGCGAAGCCGTAGTTATCGGCGCAATCAATTCATAGGGTGTATGCTTATGGGGTTTAACGGGAGAATTGTTGGACCTATGGATATGAATCATCTTATCAGCCAGTACGGCTATGCCGCGCTGGTTGTTGGTAGTATTGCTGAGGGTGAAACCATCACTCTGCTCGGTGGCGTTGCCGCGCATCAGGGGCTGCTGAGGTTTCCGCTGGTGGTTATGGCCGTTGCGCTGGGTGGGATGATGGGAGACCAGTTGCTCTATTTACTGGGGCGGCGGTATGGCATGAAAATTCTGCAACGCTTTTCCCGCCACCAGGACAAAATTCACCAGGCGCAACGCATGATCAACCGTCGCCCGTGGCTGTTTGTGATCGGTACGCGGTTTATGTACGGCTTTCGTATTATTGGGCCGCTACTCATCGGCGCCAGCCATCTGCCCCCGAAAATCTTCCTGCCCCTGAATATTTTTGGCGCCATCGTCTGGGCATTAATTTTCACGACGTTAGGTTATCTGGGCGGGGAAGTTATCGGGCCATGGCTGCATCAGTTTGACCATCACCTCAAAAAGCTGATTTGGCTGGTGCTGGCTGTGGTCGTGGTTTTTTCCGTACGCTGGTGGCTGCGGCATCGGCAAAAAAAACGCCGCAACCCACCGTCAGAGTAGTTAATGATGGCTGACGTTGAACTGTGGATTCGCCAGCATAAAACCGCCGTCCACAATGAACGACTGCCCGGTGGTATAACTGGCATCCTCCGAACAGAGCCAGGCCACCAGGCTTGCGACCTCCTGCGTTTTACCGGGTCTTGCCAAAGGGATGATGGGCATGGAGCCCGGTTTGGCATCATCATCGCTCATATTATTCATTGGCGTCGCAATCGCACCGGGCGCGACCGCATTAACCAGTATGTTGTCACTTACAAGCTCCAGCGCCATGGATTTGGTTAATCCGCCCAGCGCATGTTTCGCCGCCGTGTAGGCGCTGGCCTCGGGTAGAGGGGTGTGTTCATGCACAGAGGTGATATTCACAATACGTCCCCCCTGCCCCTGCTTAACCATATGCCGGGCGGCAATTTGTGAACACAGCAGCGCCCCTTCGACATCCACGGTAAAAATCTTCCGCCACGCTTCCAGAGTGACATCCAAAAACGGTGCTTTGGTCATTGCGCCGGCATTGTTAACCAGGGCATCGACACGACCAAACGCGTTAATCAATGTCTCGATGGCATTGGCGCCGTCCGGCAGATGGCTTAAGTCGGGCTGGATAATACGGGCCTGTCTGCCGCGTGCTTCAACCTGTTGCGCAGTCTCGCGCGCCCCGCTGTCATCCGAGTGCCAGGTAATGCCGATATCAAAACCTTTTTCTGCCAGCATTAGCGCGCAGGCTTTGCCGATACCTGAATCCGCTGCGGTCACAATAGCGACTTTCTGCATTGTCTTTCCCCTCCGGTCGTGAAGCCAAAACTTCAGTATAGAGAAAAGGCATATTTCTGAACGATTGCTACACTTTGCGGTGAGTTACACGATCAAGGGAGAGAAAAAATGTTGAAGGTATTGCTGTGGGTTATTTTGATTATCTTTTTGATTGGGCTGTTGGTGGTCACCGGCGTGTTTAAGATGATTTTCTAAAAACTCCCCCTCACCTCTGCGGAAGTGAGGGGTTATTTCGAGCGACGACCGCCGCTTAGCGCTTAAGCGATGCCCCGTTACTGCCGATCACCTCTTTATACCACCAGAAGCTTTTTTTACGGCTGCGAGCCAGCGTACCCTTGCCTTCGTCATCGCGGTCAACGTAGATAAAGCCGTAGCGTTTGGAAATCTCCGCTTTCGACGCGCTCACCAGATCGATAGGCCCCCAGCTGGTATACCCCATCACCTCCACGCCGTCGTCGATGGCTTCGCGAACCTGTACCAGATGATCATTGAGATAGCTGATACGGTAATCGTCATTGATAGTGCCGTCGGCCTGGAGTTTGTCTTTCGCGCCCAGCCCGTTTTCCACAACAAATAGCGGTTTCTGCCAGCGATCCCACATGACATTCAACAGCGTGCGCAGGCCAACCGGATCAATCTGCCAGCCCCACTCCGAGCTTGCGAGATGCGGGTTTGGCACCATGCTGAGAATGTTGCCGCGTGCTTTCTGGTTCAGCTCTTCGTCAGTGGTGACGCAGCCGGTCATATAGTAGCTAAACGAGATAAAGTCGATGGTGGTGCGCAGCGCGTCGCGATCCGCATCGGTAATGTCCAGCTTGATGCCGTTATCACGGAAGAAACGCCGCATATAACCCGGATATTCGCCACGGCACTGCACATCGCCAAAGAACTGCCAGGTACGGTTTTGCTGCAGTGTTTCCAGCACATCTTCCGGCTTGCAGCTTAGCGGATACATCAGGCCGCCGAGGATCATATTGCCGATTTTGGCATCCGGAATAATGTCGTGACAGGCGCTGACCGCCAGCGCGCTCGCCACCAGTTGATGGTGAATTGCCTGGAAGATCTCCGCTTTACTGCTCTTTTCCGGCAGGCCAACACCGGTCATCGGCGCATGCAGCGACATGTTGATCTCATTAAAAGTCAGCCACAGTTTCACCTTGTGCTTATAACGTTCAAACACCGTGCGGGCATAACGCTCAAAGAAGGCAATAGTCTGACGGCTACCCCAACCACCGTAGCCTTTCACCAGCCCCCACGGCATTTCGTAATGGGATAACGTCACCAGCGGTGTCATGCCTTTGCTCAGCATTTCGTCGAACAGCTTGTCGTAAAATGCCAGACCCGCTTCGTTGGGCGTGGTTTCATCACCGTTAGGGAAAATACGCGTCCAGGCGATGGAGATACGCAGGCAGCTAAAACCCATTTCAGCAAACAGGGCGATATCTTCCGGGTAGCGGTGATAAAAATCGATAGCAACATCTTTCAGGCCGCTGTCGCCTGCCACTCGTTCTACCACGTCACCGAACACGCCTTTTGGTTGTACGTCAGAGGTGGAAAGGCCTTTGCCGTCTTCCAGATACGCGCCTTCCACCTGGTTTGCAGCGATAGCGCCGCCCCATAAGAAGTCATTCGGGAATGTATTCATTGATATCTCCTTTGATTAACGATTGACGGCCAGCAGCGGCATACCGGACTCCACCGATGTCGATGCCACGGTCGTCACAGCGCGATAGTCGTCACTGTTGCTGATAATGATGGGCGTCGCCAGATCGTATCCGGCTGAGAGGATCGCATCGCGATCGAACTCCAGCAGTAAATCGCCAGGCTGTACTTTATCGCCAACGCTGACATGCGCGGTAAAGGGCTTGCCCTCCAGCCTGACGGTATCGATGCCCACATGAATCAGCACTTCAATACCACTGTTGCTTAATAAACCGATGGCGTGTTTGGTCTGAAATAGCGACGCCACTTCACCGGCAAACGGTGCAATCACTTTATTGTCCGAGGGAATAATCGCTGCCCCCTGGCCGAGCAGCCCGGCGGCAAAGGTACTATCCGGCACCTGCCCGAGCGCCAGAACGGTGCCGGTCATCGGAGAGAGGATGTCGTCTTCACCCGGCACAACGGCAATCGGTTTTGCCACCACGGTCGTTTTCGGCATCCCCGCCACAAAGGTCAGGATGCACGCGAGCAACAGGGAAACTACGGTGCCCAGAATCCCACCCCACAGCGTCGCGTCCACACCGCCCGGCGGAATCATCTGTGCCAGCGTAAAGACATTGGCAAAACCAAACGAGTAAACGTGGCTGTTGCTAAAGCCAACAATCGCGCCGCCGATAGCGCCGGAAATACAGCCGAAAATAAACGGACGGCGCAGTGGTAGCGTCAAACCATAGACCGCGGGTTCAGTGATACCGAAGATACCGGCGGTAGCCGCCGAACCGGCCAGTATTTTCTGACGAGGGTCGCGGGTACGCAGGAAAATCCCCAGTACCGCCCCTACCTGGCCCAGCACCGCTGGCAGCAAAATGGGCAGCATGGTGTCCTGGCCGAATACGGTCAGGTTATTGATCATCAGCGGTACCAGCCCCCAGTGCAGGCCGAAAATCACACACACCTGCCACAGCGCACCCAACGCTGCGCCAGCAAGCCAGGGCGCAAAGATGTAAATGGCCTGATAGCCGTACGCCAGCCCCTGGCTCAGCAAGGTCGCCAGCGGACCAATCACCAGGAAGGTCAGCGGAACCGTAATCGCAATACAGATCAGCGGACCAAAGAAGTTCTTCACCGCCGAATGGAGGTATTTATTGCATTGCCGTTCTATCCAGCAGCTAACCCAGGCGGCAAGAATGATCGGAATAACCGAACCACTGTAGTTGATAAAGGTAATCGGGATGCCGAGAAAGGTTTCGGTTATCGCCCCGGGCGCCTGACTTGCTTCAAAGGCTTTAATCATCAACGGGTGGGTTAACGCCCCGCCAATGGCGAGGGTGACAAAGGCGTTACCACCAAATTTCTTCCCGGCGGTGTAACCGAGTATCAGGGGGAAGAAGAAGAACAGCGCGTCGCTGGCGGCAAACCAGATTTGATAAGTTCCGCTGTTGGTTGTCAGCCAGCCGCAAACCACCGCCAGCGCCAGCAGACCTTTCAGGATCCCGGAGGCTGCCATAATACCGATAAAAGGGGTAAAAATACCGGAAACGATGTCGATTATGCGCCCAACAAGAGAGACTTTTTCTCCCTGAATCGGCTCCGCAACCGACGTTTCATCCGTAAGCCCGGCTTCATCACGCACCGCCTGCCAGACGTCATGAACGTGATTACCGACCACCACCTGAAACTGACCACCGCTTTCCACCACCATAATGATGCCAGGGTTGGCTTTCAGCCCTTCTGCGTCGGCTTTCTTATTATCTTTGAGCTTAAAGCGTAACCGGGTGGCGCAGTGCACCAGGCTGGTAATGTTCTCCTTGCCCCCGACGTGGCTGAGAATATCTTTCGCCAGCGCTTGATATTCCATGCTTTTTCCTTACTTCTTATGCCCGAAGGCTATGACTGAGATAAAAAAAAACCCGAGTCCAGCACCTCGCGGGCCGGGCTCAGGTTTTGCCTGCGAGATGCAGTTACAATCCTGTTTTACACTTCATGCTTCACGCTATTTTTAGCGTTTGTCTTTTCGTACACGCTCAATATGAATCGCCAGGAACATAATCTCTTCAGTGGTGAGATTCCGCTGATAGTTTTGTTCCAGATGGCGCGCCACCTTTTCTGCACAACGCCAGGCGCTGGCGTAGTTCTCTTTAACGGCCTGATGCAGCGACACATCATCATCTTCGACCACCGTGCGCGTTAACATCCGCTGCGAGAAAAATTTCAGGTGCGTGACGAACCGATGATAGCTGAGGGACTCTTCGTTATAGTCGAGTTTCAACTGGTACTTCACGATATGCAGGATCTCCTGCATCACTTTGGTGATATGCATAACATCCGGCATATCACTGTTAAGCTGGGCGGTGACCAGGTGCAGCGCGATAAACCCGGCTTCATCTTCCCGTAATTCCACCCCCAGCCGTTTGGCGATGATCGCCCGCGCCTCTTGCCCAATCTGAAACTCTTTCGGGTACAGACGGCGGATTTCCCACAGCAGAACGTTGCGAATCACCTGGCCTGTTTTCAACCGTTCAATGGCAAAAAAACAGTGGTCTGTCAGGGTGATATAGAGGCTATCCTGTAACTTCCCCAGCCGACTACGCGCCAGATCGATAATCCGATCGCAGGCTGTCATTACCTCCAGCGGGATTTGATTGAGTAGCTCGCTTAAGCGTCTGACCAGTTCGTCACTCTGCAGGGCAAAAATCTTTTCGATTTTGCTGTCATCCAGCTCATCGCCGGTACGTTTCTGGAAAGCGAGCCCCCGGCCCATAACGACCTGTTCGCGTTGTTGTTCATCCAGCACGACCACCACATTATTATTGAGTATTTTGGCGATTTTCATCCGAACCCCAGAAACAAAAAAACCTGACTTCCGGCAAATGCCAGAACATCAGGTTTAGCCTGCTTATGCAGTAACAATCCGTGGGAAACTCTATCAGGTTGCTCTGTTCACTCAATCGAAGCCATGCAAAAACGTGATTATGATCGCAGAGTTCAGGTATTTAACGCCTGAATCGCTCGCGCAATGTCCGGCGAGCTCTTAAGGGTGCGGATTTGTTCAAACAGTGCAATCGCGTCGACATACTCTTTGCGCAGATAGCCCAGCCACTGTTTGATGCGCGCCACGTGGTACATGCCGGTATCACCCTGCTTTTCCAGCCGCGTGTATTTTTGTAACAGCGCAACGACCTCGGGCCACGGCATACGCGGCGCGTTGTATTTCACTACCCGGCTCAGGTTGGGCACGTTCAGCGCGCCGCGACCAATCATCACCGCATCGCAGCCGGTCGCCGCCATACAATCCTGGGCGCTCTGCCAGTCCCAGATCTCACCGTTTGCGACAACCGGAATGGTAAGTCGCTGGCGAATCTCACCAATGGCCTGCCAGTTAATCCGCTCGGCTTTATAGCCGTCTTCTTTTGTCCGCCCGTGAACCACCAGTTCAGACGCACCGGCCTGCTGAACAGCATCGGCAATTTCAAACCGCCGCGCCCCACTATCCCAGCCGAGACGCACCTTTACGCTGACCGGCAGATGGGCGGGCACGGCCTCGCGCATGGCTTTCGCCCCGCGATAAATCAGCTCCGGATCTTTGAGCAGCGTGGCTCCTCCACCACTGCCATTCACCAGCTTCGACGGACAGCCACAGTTAAGATCGACACCCCACGAACCGAGTTGCACCGCGCGAGCCGCGTTTTCCGCCAGCCACTCGGGGTATTGTCCCAGCAATTGTACGCGAACCCGCGTCCCGGAAGGGGTGCGACTTTGATGGTGCAGTTCAGGGCAGATGCGGTAAAACGATTTTGCCGGCAACAGCTGGTCAACCACGCGGACAAACTCGGTGATACAGTGATCGTAGTCATTAACCTCGGTCAGCAGCTCGCGCACCAGCGAATCGAGCACACCTTCCATCGGCGCCAGTAATACACGCATACATTGCCCCTGAAAAAATGAGGCGACATAGTAGCGCCTCTGACTCAGGGAGGAAAGAGCGTTTCAAAACGCTCTTGTATCAGGCTGAACGCGGGTAGACGTCCGATGCCGGAAGGGTCAAACTCCCCTCGCCCAGGGGGCGCTGCATAATAACGATATCCAGCCAGCGGCCATGTTTGAAACCGACATTGTTCAGCGTGCCTGTCCGGATAAAGCCCGCCCGCTGATGCAGACGCAGCGACCCCACATTTTCACTGTTGCCAACGACGGCAATGAGCTGGCGATAGCCGTGGTTTTCTGCCCATTCAATGGCTTTCGCCAGCAACGCTTTGCCTGCACCGCGCTGGCGAAATCGCTCATCAATATAGATAGAATCTTCCAGCGTGTAGCGATAGGCATAGCGCGTGCGATAGTGTGAAAGGTAGCAATAACCTTTTACCATCCCCTCATCGAGGATAACAAACCACGGCAACCCGGCGCTGCGAGTCTTGTTCAAACGCGCCAGCATTTCGTCTTTGTCAGGCGCAGTGGTTTCAAATGAGGCGCTGCCATTCACCACGTGCCAGGCGTATATTTGCTGCATTGCGCTAATATGCTGTTCTTCTGCTTCGATAATTTCCATTGTCCGGCTCCTGCTCAGCTATGTTGACAGGCTAGCCGTAACGCATAAGTCCAGACAGAGCGCTGCGCTTATTACCCGTATAAGGAAAACTTTGGATGGCACACCTCAGTCTCGATCAATTGACGACCTACAGGCTGGTCATCGGCCGGGGCAGCTTTACTGCTGCAGCCGAAGCGCTGGGGATCTCCCAGCCTGCGGTCAGTTTGCAGATGCGCCAACTGGAGACCGCTTTGCAAACCCGCCTGATTGAACGTACTGGCCGCGGCGTTCGTCCGACACCGGCAGGGTTAACGTTACTGGCGCACTGCGAAGAAATTGAAAAAGCCGTCAGTGCTGCTGTGCAATCGGTCGCCATGCACAAGCTCGATATCAGCGGCACGGTTACCCTTGGCACAGGTGCTACGGTATGTATTCATTTATTGCCAGCCCTATTGCAACAGTTGCGTAAAGACTATCCCCAACTGTCGGTGGGCGTCAGAACCGGCAATACGCAGGACATTGTTCGGGGCGTTGAGGAGAACAGTATCGACATAGGCCTTGTTACCCTGCCCGCGATCAGCAGGAACCTGGACGTCACGCCAGTCATGGTCGATGAATTCGTTACCATCGCGGCAAAACCGACCCTCGCTGAGTCTGAGGTAGAGACAGAAGAACTGCCGCTGATCGTTTTCGCTTCCGGGAGCAGCACACGCCAGCTTATTGACGGCTGGTTTCAGCGTGCCGGTAAGAATATTTCACCCGTGATGGAGCTCGGCAGTATTGAGGCGATAAAACGAATGGTGCGCGCAGGGCTCGGTTACAGCATTGTGCCGCGGATGTCGGTTACCCAGGCTGAGGATTGCGCAGGCTTAACCGTTGAGCCGCTGGTCCCTGCGCTGCACCGCACGCTTGGGCTGATTATGCGCCAGGATAAAGTCGTAGGTCGCGCAATGCGCGAAGTGATTCACCGCATCGAGGCAATACCCGCCGCAAAGAGTAAAGACAGTGTGTAATCCGCGAACGACAATCTTGTGGTAATGCCTGACGTTCCGGAATGGAATGTTTGGTATGCTCAGAATTCATGATGTGATCGGTAGCACATTTCCGGCTTTAATTGTATGATGAATGCGTTTCATCAAGGGTATTCACCATGAGTAAATCACTGAACATTGTCTGGCAGTACCTTCGCGCATTTGTCCTGATATATGCATGTTTATACGCAGGAATTTATATCTCATCACTGCTGCCTATTACCATTCCCGGCAGCATCATCGGTATGTTAATCATGTTCGTCCTGCTGGCTTTGCAAATCCTGCCCGCCAAATGGGTTAATCCTGGCTGCTATGTGCTGATCCGCTACATGGCGCTCCTGTTTGTGCCGATTGGCGTGGGCGTTATGCAGTATTACGATATTCTGCGCGCGCAGTTTGGCCCGATAGTGGTCTCCTGTGCCGTCAGTACGGTGATTGTTTTTCTCGTGGTGAGCTGGACCACGCATCTGGCCCACGGCGAACGTAAAGTCATTGGCGAGAAAGGAAGTGAAGAATGATGGCGTATATCTGGTGGTCGCTGCCATTAACGCTGGCGGTATTTTTTGCCGCACGTAAGCTCTCCGCGCGTTTCAAGATGGCGCTGCTTAATCCTTTGCTCATTGCGATGATAGTGATTATTCCGTTCCTGCTGGTCACCGGCATTCCGTATGATCACTACTTCCAGGGCAGCAAAATCCTTAATGATTTATTGCAACCCGCCGTGGTCGCCCTGGCATTTCCGCTTTATGAGCAGTTACATCAGATTCGCGCGCGCTGGAAGTCCATCATTACTATCTGCTTTTTCGGCAGTATTGTGGCGATGGCGAGCGGAGCCGGTATTGCGCTGATGATGGGCGCATCGCCAGAGATTGCCGCCTCTATTCTGCCGAAATCGGTCACCACGCCAATAGCCATGGCGGTGGGCGGGAGCATTGGCGGCATTCCGGCAATTAGCGCGGTTTGCGTGATTTTTGTCGGCGTACTGGGCGCGGTCTTCGGTCATACCCTACTGGATGCCATGCGTATTCGCACAAAATCAGCTCGCGGCCTGGCGATGGGCACCGCATCTCACGCACTGGGTACCGCGCGTTGTGCAGAGCTGGATTATCAGGAAGGCGCGTTCAGCTCACTGGCACTGGTCATTTGTGGGATTATTACGTCACTGATTGCGCCATTCCTGTTTCCTTTGATCCTCGCGATAGCGGGCTAAAATTTGCGATGTGTCGCGCATTTTTAATTTGAATTGCATGCGTTGCATATACAGTGAGATGTTGATCACATATAAAGGCTAAACCGGCCCTTACACTACGATCCCATTACATTGTTATGAGGCAACGCCATGCATTCACGTTTTCACACTGCGTTTCCGACCCTTGCGGAGAAATTACAGGCCGCACTGGCACCGCTGCTGGCGGACGCGGATTTTCCCGCGATGTTAAGCGCAGAACAGGTATCGGCTCTGCTTAACGCCACGGGGATGGACGAAGACGCATTGGCTTTCGCTCTGTTACCGTTAGCAGCAGCCTGTGCGCGTACTGAGCTTTCGCACTTTAATGTCGGCGCGATTGCTCGCGGCGTCAGCGGCACCTGGTATTTCGGCAGTAATATGGAATTTCTTGGCGCCACCATGCAGCAAACCGTCCATGCTGAGCAAAGCGCCATCAGCCACGCCTGGCAGCGCGGCGAAAAAGCGCTGGCCTCCATTACCGTTAATTACACCCCCTGTGGTCACTGTCGCCAGTTTATGAATGAACTGAACAGCGGCCTGACGCTTCGTATTAACTTACCGGGACGTACGCCGCATACCCTGGGTGATTATTTGCCGGATGCCTTCGGCCCTAAAGATCTTGAGATCAAAACCCTGCTACTTGATGACCAGGACCACGGGTTCATCCTGAGCGGAGATGCACTCTCCCAGGCGGCCATCGCAGCCGCTAACAAAAGCCATACGCCGTATACACAGTCACCGTCAGGGGTGGCTATCGAGTGCCGCAATGGGCGCATTTTCAGCGGCAGCTATGCCGAAAATGCCGCGTTTAACCCGACATTGCCGCCGCTACAGGGCGCATTGAATCTGATGAGCCTTGCCGGGTACGACTACCCGGATATGCAGCGGGCGGTCCTCGCAGAAAGAGCCGATGCCCCTCTCACCCAATGGGACGCAACTGTCGCCACGTTGCACGCTCTGGGTTGTCAGAACGTTGAGCGCATTTTGCTCGACTGATCCCTTAACTGCGGGCATTTTGCCCGCAGTGATGAAAAACCCCGCAATTGAACGCCCGTTTCTTGCGATTGCCGAACGGGTAAAGTAGCCTTGAGTGAAATTTAACCCTGTATCGAGTTTGTCCGCATGCTAAAGCGCTTTGTATACAGCCTGTTGGTCCTTATCGGCTTACTGCTGTTGTCTGCGCTCGGCTTAGACCGCTGGATGAGCTGGAAAACGGCCCCCTATATCTACGATGACCTGCAGGATTTGCCCTGGCGTCAGGTGGGGGTGGTGCTGGGCACGGCAAAATATTACCGCACTGGCGTGATTAATCAGTATTATCGGTATCGTATTCAGGGCGCGCTGAATGCCTACAACAGTGGCAAAGTGAATTACTTGCTGTTAAGCGGCGATAATGCGCTGCAAAGCTATAATGAGCCCGTCACCATGCGTAAAGACCTGATTGGCGCAGGCGTTGACCCTTCGGATATCGTACTGGACTATGCGGGATTTCGGACACTCGATTCTATCGTTCGTACGCGTAAGGTTTTCGATACCAACGATTTTATTATTATCACCCAACGCTTCCACTGCGAGCGTGCGCTCTTTATTGCCCTGCATATGGGCATCCAGGCGCAATGCTATGCCGTACCTTCGCCGAAAAATATGTGGAGCGTACGCGTCCGTGAATTTGGTGCACGTCTGGGGACGCTCGCTGATTTATATGTGTTCAAACGTGAACCCCGTTTCTTAGGCCCGCTGGAACCTATTCCCTCATTGCAGGAAGTCCCGGACGATGCGCAGGGCTACCCGGCGGTGACCGTCGAGCAGTTGCTTGATTTAGAAAAGAAAAATAACTAGATATCTCACCACTTCGTATCAGAAGACTGAAACACCGCGCGTAAGTATTTTAGCGGGGCGTATAAGCGAATACTTGCGCGCCATAAATTCCTGATGGTTGATATGTTCTTCTTCGTGCTCATTTAGCGTCCAGAGTCCGGTCAGCGCATTAAACGGCAATGTGACTTCGCCGCCCGGCGTCGAGACAATATACTCACCCGTTCGTAAGTAACCCGCCTGGCATTCAATCCGCAACTGCGATCTATTCTTCATTGAAAATTCAATTTTACTAAAGCCAGTTGGGATAACGGTATAAAACCAGGCGGGCAAATGGGTTATTGTCAGATCACCAAGGTCAGCAACAACAGCATTATCCCGCAGTAATTGCACGGATTTTAAATAGTAGTGATTTGAGGTTTGTCTTTCGTGCGGCGGGTAATCAACTTTAAAATACACAACATTCATAGGCGCTCCAGCTCAGCATTACAACGGCTTGCTCAACTATAGTATATAGCGTAAGAAGCAGGTAATACGCCAACATTAAGAATTGGCTTAAGCAACAACGTAGCGGCACTTAACTATTTTTTAGTGAAATTAACAAATAAATGAGTAAGATGCCTAAAATAATGAGCAGCAGACTGTAATGAACCACAGCTGCTGCAATGTTAATTATTCATAAACTGAGGGGTGTCAGGCAACTTTTTCTTCATACTTATGCAGACTAACCTGGAGATCATAAATGAGGCTTTTGACCTTCTCCGGCGTCAGACTAAAAAACTGCGACTCGAACGTTGAACCGCCCGGTGCATGAGGGGAAGTACTGTAACCAAAACGAATAACCACGCCATTCAAATCTTCCACTGTTCCCACCTGCCATCCATTAACGGGAAATGCAGGAAATGCTGATTCATTGTTCATCCTAATCTCCTTGTGAATGTTGTGACTCAAAGAGCGTAGCACCGAAATGAAAAAATTAACAATAGATAATAGGTGAACTTTTAACGTAAAAGTGAATTTATTATTCGATCTGCAATATCCTCACGCTTATTAATTATCAGCCTAAGTAAATTCCGAATATATGTTATTCAACAGGAGGTTATCAGTTAACACCTTGTTACTCTTATGTTCAAAAAAAGGACAAACGGAAAATATATCCTTGACGAAACACCTGAAAGAAATAACCGCCTCGCTAGTTATCGCTTTACAGAAAATAAAGAAATCTGCGTACTTTATTTGTATAAAAATTAAAAAAAACGTTTCGTTATTTCTGTTCAGATAGCGCGAATCAATATTAAGGTCTACCTTAAAATTCTGGTTTGCAAAAGAGGAAAATAATTATGTCACCTGCGGATAAGAAACATCTTCATTACCCACGTCCTCCTTTTCCGGCACAGCCACAACAGCCGCCTGGATTAGCGTCCGAGATGAAACCTATTCCGGATCATGGGGAAACAAGTTATGTCGGTTCAGGAAGGCTGGCAGGTAAGCGCGCGTTAATTACCGGCGGTGATTCCGGTATCGGTCGGGCCGTTGCCATCGCTTTCGCCCGTGAGGGCGCAGACGTAGCCATTAATTATTTACCTGAAGAACAAGCCGATGCCGAAGCGGTGATTGCCTTAATCGCCGCAGAAGGACGAAAAGCAGTCGCGTTACCGGGCGATGTGCGTGACGAAGCGTTTTGCCAGCAGCTCGTCGCCAGCGCCGTCCGGGAACTGGGAGGTCTGGAGATTCTGGTTAATAATGCCGGACGCCAACAATACTGCGAATCCATTGAGGATCTGACCACCGAAGCGTTTGATGCCACCTTTAAGACAAACGTTTATGCGCCGTTCTGGATAACCAAAGCCGCCATCCCCCATTTACAGGAGGGGGCGGTCATTATCAATACCACCTCGGTTCAGGCATACCAGCCCAGCCCTATTCTGCTGGATTACGCGCAAACCAAAGCCTGCGGCGTCGCCTTTACCAAAGCGCTGGCGCAGCAGCTTGGCGAAAAAGGGATTCGCGTCAACGCCGTAGCGCCGGGGCCATACTGGACAGTGCTGCAATCCAGTGGCGGTCAGCCTGAGGAAAAAGTGAAACAATTTGGCGCATCCGCACCGCTTGGCCGTCCCGGTCAACCCGTGGAAATCGCCCCGCTATATGTGCTGTTTGCCTCAGATGAAAGTTCATACTCTTCTGGCCAGGTCTGGTGCTCTGACGGCGGCACCGGTACGCTGTAATACCTGTGGCAGGCTTCGGCCTGCCATGGCTTTTGGGCTTACCCTTGGGTTTCCGGTTAATCATTTTCTTGGTACACGTTCAATCTCACCTCGGTTTTGCTTTAAATTTCTCATCTTTTCCGGCATTGCGCCCTGCTCCGCTTTTGCCCGCAATCTGCAATCCGAACGTAGACCTGCCGCCGTGAGCGCAAACGGTAAACGGGAGAAGATCATCAGCAACTTCCAGTCAGCATAATGAAAAGACAGGTCATTTCCCTGCGCTATCGCCAATCCTGGTTACGCTTGATCCAGGCACTTATTTTTGGCGGCAGATGGCCGCCATACTTATGACCAGGAGAAAAGATGAAGAACGAGTCGTATACTCATCCGCCGCGTCATGATGGCTATGCGGGGCTGGGTGATTACGCTGCCATTGGCGATGGCCGTTCGGTGGCGTTGATCGCCCCTGATGGCGCGATTGACTGGTGGTGCGCCCCCAATATGGACTCCCCGCCACTGTTCGATCGCATTCTTGACGCCGCCAGTGGCGGTTTCTTCCAGATTGAACCCACCGGCGACTATCGCGTTGAACGCCGCTACCGGGAAAACAGCAATATACTGGAAACCTGCTATCAGACTGCATCGGGTAGCGTGATGTTAACCGAATCCCTCAACAGCAATTACGCCGGACGCCTGCCGTGGTGTGAACTGGCTAGACGCGTAGAGGGCCTCACTGGCGAAGTCGAACTGCGGGTGAGTTTTGTGCCGGGAACAGCAGCCTGTACCCGCTCTCCCTGGATTCAGAGCACCGACAAAGGCCAGGTCATCCACATTGGTGATTTAATGGCGATGCTGCGGACCTCTGACGATGTTTCCCTTACCCATTTCGATGACCACGCGATTGAAGGAACGCTTATCGCCCGCGAGGGCGTACGTTCGCTGGTGGCGTTGCTGGTCAGTCATAAAGAGCCGCTTGCGGTGCCGTCTCTTGAAAAGATTGACGGTCATATTGATATCTCCGACCACGTCTGGCAGCTATGGTGCGAAAGCCTGACCTACCAGGGGCTGTTTCCCGAGCACGTCAAGCGGTCGGCGCTGGCGCTAAAGTTTCTGCTCTATTCCCCGACCGGCGCCCTGGCGGCAGCGCCCACCACATCGCTGCCGGAAGGCATCGGCGGCGAGAAAAACTATGACTACCGCTATGCGTGGACGCGGGATGCCTGCATGATCATCCGCGCTTTTACCGTTATCGGCGCGCTGGAGGAGTGCAAGGCGGCCTTCTCATGGCTTACCAACACGATCCTGCGCCATGACGGCAAAGTGCGCGTTTGCTATACCCTTGATGGCGGTATCGTTCCGGCGGAAAGCTACCCGCCGCTAAGCGGCTATAAAAACTCACACCCGGTGCGTATAGGCAATAACGCCCGCGACCAGCAGCAACTCAGTATGTATGGCGATTTGCTGGCTACCGCCCTGCTGTTTGTCCGCGCCGGACATGTACTGGATCTCACCACCGCCCGACTGCTCGCCGCGCTGGCGAATACCTGCGCCGATATCTGGAAACAGGAGGATTCCGGCATCTGGGAATTGCACGACTTGCAGCACTATACCCACTCTAAAATCACCTGCTGGATTACGCTGGATATTGCCGCACATCTGGCGCGAGAGGGGCATCTGGAAGCCACGTGGGTTGCCCGCTGGGATCGCGAAAAATCGCGCATCCAGGCGTGGGTTGAGGCACATTGCTGGTCAGAGAAAAAGCAGTCATACACCTTTTATGCCGGCAGTGATCGGCTCGACGCCTCGCTCTGCCTTACCTGGCATTATGGTAAGCATTGTAATGTGCAGCGCATGCGTTCCACCCTCAACGCCCTTGTCGATGAACTGGGGCATGGCGAACCCATGCTCTATCGCTACAGCGGTGTCGAGCAGGAGGAGAGCACCTTTGTCGCCTGTTCATTCTGGCTGGTGGAGGCGCTGGCGGAGATGGGAGATAAAGCCCGCGCGCGGCGCTATATGGACACTATCCTGAAGACGCTGTGCGATAAGGGTAACGTGGAGACGTTTAATGAGATGTTCGATGTGCGCAGTGGCGAGTGGCGCGGCAACGTGCCGCAGGGGTTGAGCCATCTGGCGCTGATTTGCGCCGCCGATGCGCTGTCAAAATAGCGGGTCGGAAACTCCCGGACAGGGCGTGATAACGCCTTATCCGGGCATATCCTCTCCCCGTGGGGAGAGGGACAGACAGCGTTACTTCTTACGGGCGTATTTCAGGGAGTCCAGCGCCACCGCAAAGATGATGATGCCGCCCTTGATAATGTACTGCCAGTACGGGTTGATACCGATATAGGTCAGACCGTAGTTGATAACGGTGAAGATAATCACACCAGTCACCACACCCAGAACCGTACCCACGCCGCCGCTAAAGGAGACGCCACCCACCACGCACGCGGCGATGGCGTCCAGTTCGTACATAAAGCCAAGGTTGTTGGTTGCAGAACCGATACGACCCGCCTCCAGCATCCCACCGAACGCATAGAACACACCGGACAGGGCATAGATCATCAGCAGGTTCAGTGCCACGTTAACACCAGACACTTTTGCTGCTTCCGGGTTACCGCCGATAGCAAAAATGTTTTTACCGAAACGGGTTTTGTTCCACAGAACCCATACAAAGGCAACTGCAATCAATGCATAGAAGGTGATGTAAGACAGACGGAACGCACCCAGCGCGATAAAGCCTTGCGTGAAGGTTGAGAAGCCGCTGTCAAAGCCAGAAATCGGCGAGGCGCCCACGAAATCGTAGTACAGGGAGTTGATACCGTACACGATGATCATGGTGCCCAGGGTGGTGATAAATGGCGTCACGTTGAGGTACGCGATGATGATGCCGTTCACCAGACCGATGATCGCACCGATCACACAGACAATGCCGATGACCGCAATGATCGGCATCGTGTGCATTTCCGGGAACACTTTGTTGACGTTTTCCATCGACTGTAACAAGGTCGCCGCCACTACCGCCGCCAGCCCCACCTGGCGTCCTGCGGACAGGTCAGTACCCTGGGTCACGATAAGCCCTGCCACGCCCAGCGCGATGATAATACGCACGGAGGACTGGGTCAGAATGTTACTTAAGTTCAGCAGACTTAAGAACGTAGGATCCTGGAAAATAATAATCGCCAGTAACACTAAAAGAACAACGTAAATACCGCCGTCTTTCAGATAAGTGAGAAAAGTTTTTTTATTTAACGCACTCATGAGGAGCCCCTGATCTTAAAGGTGCAAAGACGCAAGACGGAGTATTTCGTTTTGCGTTGTCGTTTTAGTGTCAACAATTCCGGCAACGAGACCATTGCTCATAACCAGAATACGGTCAGTGATACCCAACAATTCAGGCATTTCAGAGGAAATAATAATAATCCCCTTATTTTTCTTCGCCAGCTCCGCAATCAGCTGATAGATCTCGAATTTCGCCCCAACGTCAATACCACGCGTTGGTTCGTCAAGCATTAAGATTTCCGGTTGCGTTAACAACCAGCGACCAATAATTACTTTCTGTTGGTTCCCACCAGAAAGCGATCCGATCTGGGTACGGTGGCCAGGCGTTTTCACGCGCATAGAGTCAATTACCCACTGGGTATCGCTCTTCATACGGGAATTATCCAGCAGACCGACTTTATTTTTATAATTCTGAATATTGGAAATAAGCGAGTTAAATCCGATATCCAGGTAAGCATAAATCCCGGTAGAGCGACGCTCTTCGGTAACCAGTGCGAAACCATTATTAATGGCTTCATTCGCATTGTGGTTATTAATACTTTTGCCGTGTAGCTTAATCGTACCCGTGGCTTTTTCACGAATACCAAACAATGTTTCTACGATATCGGTGCGTTTCGCCCCGACCAGCCCGGCAATACCCAGGATCTCACCTTTGCGCAGGTCAAAGGAGATATCGCGGATTGATGGCTGGCGCAATGACGTCAGATTACGCACTTCAAGAATCGTCTCCCCCGGTGTGTTCTGGCGATCCGGGAAGCGTTGGTTGAGCGAGCGCCCTACCATCATCGCAATGATCTTGTCCATATCCAGCCCTTCGAGCGGCTGGGTCGCAATCCACTGACCATCGCGCAGGATCGTGATTTCATCACACAGCTGGAAGATCTCTTCCATTTTATGGGAGATATAAACAATACCGCAGCCGCGATCTTTCAGCTTACGGATAATTTTGAAAAGATGATTAACTTCTTTTTCGGTCAGCGAAGAAGTTGGTTCGTCCATGATGACAATTTTGGCATCGTATGAGAAGGCTTTTGCAATTTCGATCATCTGCATTTGCGAAACAGATAATGTACCTACACGCGCACGCGGATCGATATCAATATCCAGCTCATCAAAGATGGCTTTTGTATCACGGTACATTTTGTCCTGATCGACAAACACGCCTTTGGTTGGGTAGCGACCTAACCACATGTTATCCATTACAGAACGTTGCAACACCAGATTAAGTTCCTGGTGAACCATTGAGATACCATTTTCCAGCGCTTCTTTTGCAGAATGGAAATCGATTTCTTTTCCCTGAAAAAGAATACTACCGGAGTCTTTCTGGTATATCCCAAAAAGGCATTTTAATAATGTCGATTTACCGGCGCCATTTTCACCCATTAATGCATGGATAGAGTGCGGACGCACTTTTAAATTCACATTATCGAGAGCCTTTACCCCTGGAAAAGACTTGTTGATATTGCTCATTTCCAACAAGAATTCACCGGACGACTGAGTATTATTGCTGACCATAATTGTACCTTGTTGGCCTGGCATATCGTATTATAAGGGCGCAACTATTATTGTTGCGCCCGGTGAGAACATGCTTAAAACGAATTATTTACCGATGAACTGAGACAGATTGCCCTGATCTACGCCAACGTAAGGAATACGAACAATTTTGTTTTCGATTTTCCAGTTGGTGCCGTCAGCAGCGCCTTTACCGTCTGCCAGGTTTTTCGCCAGATCGAAGGTCGCTTTCGCCTGGTTGTTCGCATCGTTCAGCACGGTACCGGCCATTGCGCCAGATTTAACCAGGGCCAGCGCTTCTGGCAGTGCATCCACGCCGAAGACCGGAATGGAAGATTTGTTGTGCGCTTTCAGCGCTTCAACCGCACCCATTGCCATCGCATCGTTGTTCGCGATCACGACTTCAATTTTGTTTGCGTTCGGACCGGACAGCCATGCGTCCATTTTGTCTTTCGCCTGAGCGGTATCCCACATCGCGGTATCTAACTGCAGTTGCTCAGTTTTGATGCCTTTGTCATTCAGCTCTTTGATAACGTAAGTCGTACGTGCTTCAGCATCCGGGTGACCTGGTTCGCCTTTCAGCAGAACGTACTGGATTTGACCATCTTTGTTGAGGTCCCAGTTTTTATTGTCAGCCCAGTGTTTGGCAATCAGGTCACCCTGAATGATGCCGGATTCTTTGGAGTCGGTACCCACATAATAAGCTTTGTCGTAGCTATCCAGCGCTTTGCGAGAAGGCTCTTTGTTGAAGAACACAACCGGAACGTTCTGACCACGTGCTTTTTCGATAACGGTGCCTGCAGCAGCCGGGTCAACCAGGTTGATGGCCAGTGCTTTAACGCCTTTAGCCAGCAGAACGTCGATCTGGTCGTTCTGTTTGGACTGGTCGTTCTGGGAGTCGTTCATCAGCAGCTGTACGCCAGAAGCCTCTTTGGCGTCTTTCTCGATGGCTTTACGGACAACTGACATGAAGTTGTCGTCATATTTGTAGATGGTCACACCAATACGGGTATCAGCTGCATGTGCGGCTGCGCCAAAAAGCATGCTTGCCATAACAGCAGACAGAGTCAACACCTTCTTATTCATGGTATCTCCGGTTTTTTTATGCAGGGTAGTTCATGCGAATAATGATCGGCGGGACAGCAAGTTAATGAAACGTTACTGTTCGCCGAAGTTCACTCAAAAAATTCGTTCTTCCGTGTTCGGTAACGCTCCAATAATGCGCTTTCTTCGATGCTTCAGGCTGAATGACTCAGTGAAAGTGAATAATCACCGTTACATCGTGTTTCAGCTTCTAAAACGCTGACATCATAGTCACCGGCTTGTTAAGATACTGTGAATTTACTCACAGATTGAAAACGGTTACATCAACAAACATCATAAGTTAGTGATCGTTCCCACAGATTGACGTGCGGCGACGGAATGACGGCGCACCAGCGTTGGCATAAAGCAGTGCGTTGCCTCAGGATCGAGCTTGCCCGCCGCCCCCATCAGCGCCAGTTCGGTGGCCAGACGGGCCATTGATGCAATGGGATAACGCACCGTCGTCAATTGCGGATCGGTATAACGGGCAATCGGTATATCATCGAAACCAATCAGAGACAGATGCTGTGGCACCGCAATCCCATTATCTTTCAGCGCCGTTAACGCGCCGGCTGCCATGCTATCGTTATAGGCAAACACCGCAGTAAGCTGCTGGTTGCGACTCAACAATTCGACCATCGCGGCCTCCCCGCCCTGCATATCCGGTGAGCCCATACCGACCCATGCATCCGGCGCGGCAATGCTCTGCTCTGCAAGCGCTTTAACCCAGCCCTCGCGGCGCATGTCGTTGTCTTCAATCTGATGGCTGGAGGCGAGATAGCCGATGCGGTGATGCCCGTGATTGAGCAACATGCGGGTGGCCATCACCGCGCCGCTGATGTTATCCAGCGAGACACAACGGTGGACGTAACCGGGCACGACGCGATTGATCAACACCATGCCAGGGATTTGTTCCATAAACCCGGCAAGCTCTTCATCGCTTAGCGCTTTTGAATGAACAATCAGCGCGTTACATCGTTGACGTATCAGCACCTCAATGGCGTGACGCTCTTTTTCCGCTTCATGATAGCTATTGCCGATAAGCACATATTTCTGGTGCTGTTGCGCCACGGTATCGACCGCCTTCACCAGCGCGCCAAAGAAGGCGTCGGAGACATCCATCACGACCACGCCGATAGTGTCGCTGACCTGCGTGGCCAGTGCCTGCGCGTTGGCATTCGGGCGATAGCCCAGTTGCGCAACTGCCTTCATCACGGCTTCCCGCGTTTCCTGACTGACCAGCGCACTGTTATTGAGCACACGGGAAACCGTCGCGACGGAAACGCCCGCCTGACGGGCCACATCACGAATGGTGATCATAGGGACCAACCTTTATGTTGATTACGGCAGCTCACAGATACCCCCTGTTTAGCAAGGAGGCTATTCTCTCAGTCGGCGAGAGGTTGCTGCGTGAGTGGCATCACACGAATGGAAACGGTTACATCCGTTTTGTTAATGATTGTGATCCAGATCGTTATCTGGATGTGCGCGGCAATGATGTCCCCGTAGCACGTGCGGTTAATTGCCGCCACAACCATTCCATCGGTCCCTGGCGGAAACGGCGCAGCCAGAGCACGGAGAAGAGAATATTGACGGCCCAGACAGGTGGAACGAAAGCCAGCAGATGCAAGCGATCAAACTTCATTACCAGACCGAAACGATAAAACAGGGTGGTGCAAATGAGTGTTTGCAGCAGGTAATTGCTCAGCGCCATTCGCCCAACGCAGGCCACGGCATTGACCAGCCGCGACCGGCACAGCTGTGGCCAGAAACCATAGATAATCGCGGTATATCCCAGGACCTGGATAGGTGCGCCCAGCTCACGCGGCGCTTGCAGAATAAATGCGCACCAGCGATAAGACCAGCCGAGCTGCCATTGAGCGATAATAGCCGGCAGGTTTATCGCAACGCCGAGCGCTATCAGAAACAATCCCGTACGGCGATAGTGCCGCAGGCTGAACTGCCCTTTCAGCCAGCCACTGCGCATCAGCGCCGCGCCCAGCAGCATCAATCCGGCCAACTCCCAGCCGTACTGCGCCCCCAGCGCCAACAGGCCGCTGGATAGCATGTCCGCACGATTACCAATGGCCTCCATCATGCTGCCCGTGGTTTTCCACCAGACTTCATACTGGATATTGGCCGGCCCCGGCAGCCACGAGCGATTAGGTGCGCTGCCTGAGATAACCCCCAGCAACAGCAAGACCACAATGCCTATCAAATAGAGGGCAAGACCGGTATTGAACAGCGCTTTCACACTTTGCGCATCGCGAATCATGCGCCAGCTAATAAGCCCCACCAGCCCGTAGGCCAGCAAAATATCGCCATCCCAGAATACCAGCGCATGAATAAAACCCAGCAGCACCAGCAACGTGAGACGCGACTGGATCCAGCGTTTGCCGCGAGGTAACAGCATTTGCAGACCCGCGCCAAATAAAAGCGCAAACAGGGAGAGGAATTTCACCTGCGCGAACAGGTCGAGCACCGCCCATGTCCAGGCGTCGCTTAAGGTGATAGTGCCGCTCCAGGCGGGGTTAAGGTAGGCCGCCTTTGGCAGTCCAAAGGCCGTGATATTCAGGAGCAGGATACCAAGAATGGCAATGCCACGAACAAAATCCAGCGTGACATTTCTCTCCATGTATCCGGCTCTCCAGGTTAATTAGTTGTGGTGACGTACAGCGCGCAGGAACTCCTGGCGAGTGTTCTGGCTGGATTTAAACAGGCCACCCAGCGAGGTCGTTGTGGTTGCGCTGGTTGCATCACGAATGCCGCGCGCTTTCACGCAGTAATGCACCGCGTCAATGGACACAGCGACATTATTGGTCCCCAGCAGCGTTTGCAGCGCCGTCAGAATTTGCTGTGTCAAACGCTCCTGCACCTGCGGACGCTGGGCAAAGAACTGCACGATACGGTTAATTTTCGACAGACCAATCACCGACTCTTTAGGAATATAAGCGACGGTCGCCTTCCCATCGATAGTAACAAAGTGGTGTTCACAAGTGCTGGTCAGCGTAATATCGCGCACCGTGACCATCTCATCCACTTTCATTTTATTTTCGATGACGGTGATTTTCGGGAAATTGGCGTAATCCAGTCCCGAGAAAATTTCATCAACGTACATTTTAGCGATGCGATGTGGGGTTTCCATCAGGCTGTCATCATTCAGATCGAGATTAAGGAGTTGCATAATCTCGGTCATATGACCGGCTATCAGGCGCTTACGGGTTTCGTTATCCATGTCGACAGGCGGGCGCAACGGGGTTTCAAGGCCACGGGCAACCAGGGCTTCATGAACGAGAGCCGCTTCTTTACTGAGTGATGACATTTTTTATTCTCCTGCAGGTGTGGCATCTTCGCCATGCAACGGGCGAAGCGAGCAATCATTGTGCGTGAGGTCACGCACAGAATCCAGTCTTCACGGTGATAATTAATGAAATTGCTCGTACCTTTCACGCCGTCCGTTTCCAGACCAAAATACCCCCGACCAGGAGCGCCAGCCCGGCCAGTCCCAGCGCGGGTTCCAGCCGCTGCGTAAGCCAGGTGGAGAGCGCAGAGGTCATCGGCCCAATCAATTGCCCTACGGCATAACCGGTGGTCAATAATCCCGCCATATACCGGGTATGGTTCGGTGCCAGTTCGCGGCCATACAGCAGCGATAGCTGTACCGCGCAAAGAAAACCCCCACCGACCAGCAGCGCGCCAATGACCAGCCCGCTCATACCTGGCAATACGCAAGAGGCCACCACGCCTAATCCTTGCAGCCAAAGCACAATAGCCAGCCGCTGATGGCTGTGACCAATATGGCGAAGAGCAATACTCAGCCCAATCCCGACAACGGCGGCAGCGCCAAACACCGGCCAGACAAACTGCGCAAAGAGACTACCGGGAAAGCGCAGCGCCGCCATTTGCGAAAGAAAGGTCGCGGGTAAGATGTAGCCAAACCCCGCCAGGCTGTAGCTCCAGACCAGTCGTTTCAGATCGGTCGTCAGATGTAGCGGTTCCGGCTGAGCACCGGAACGATGTAACTGGCCCGGACGCGGTAAATATCGGGCGATAAACGCCACCAGTACCAGCGCCAGTACGCCATAGACCTGCCAGGCTGCCGTTGAGGAGAGCGCCCGCGATTGAATCGCCACCGCCAGAAGACCGCTCAGGGCGATACCCGCGCCCGGTCCGGCGAATACTGCCGCACTCAAGCCGGGGCGGGCATAATGCGCCAGACGCTCGTTCGTCCAGGCTGCGGTAAGTACCATCGCCCAGCCGCTCATCGCGCCAATCACCAGACGTAACGCGCCGTGCGTAACGGCGTTATCCGCCAGCGCCGAAAGAAAGGTCAGCGCAACAGCACCCGCAACGCCAAGATACAGACGCATCTCAATATGTTTACTCGCGCGCATCGCATCCCACGCGCCCAGTAAATAACCGAGGTAATTCATCGCGGCAACCAGTCCGGCGCTGGTTAACGTCAGCTGTCCATCGCGAATCATCAGCGGCACCTGGGGCGTAAAAGCAAAGCGCCCTATTCCCATTGCCACTACCAGCACGATAAATCCGCAGAGCGCGATGCGTAGCGCCATGAAAACTCCAGACGTTAAAAAAAAGTAAAATTTATGATGCATTATGCTGCAGCGAGGTGAAAGTGAAAGTTACTCACAGGCACATGAATTATCTGTATTATGGGATATTGTCACGCTTTAACCGTTAACAAATAATGAAGGAGCCTTGCATGGAATTGCTTGAAGAGCACCGCTGTTTTGAGGGGCGCCAACAACGCTGGCGGCACGACTCCGCTGTGCTGAATTGCACCATGACGTTCAGCATTTTTTTACCCCCTGCGCATCCCACAACGCCCCCGTCGGTGCTGTACTGGTTGTCGGGCCTGACCTGTACAGATGAAAACTTTACCACCAAAGCAGGCGCGCAGCGCGTTGCGGCAGAGCTGGGTATTGTGCTGGTGATGCCGGATACCAGCCCGCGCGGCGACGATGTTGCCGATGCCGATGGCTATGATCTGGGCAAAGGCGCGGGCTTTTATCTCAACGCCACTGAGCAACCGTGGGCGGCGCACTACCGCATGTATGACTATCTGCGTGATGAACTCCCCGCGCTGATTCAGTCACAATTTACCGTGAGCGAACGTTGCGCCATAAGTGGCCATTCAATGGGTGGCCACGGCGCGCTGATCATGGCACTGAAAAACCCGGGCCGTTTTACCAGCGTTTCCGCCTTTGCGCCGATAGTAAACCCGGCGCAGGTGCCCTGGGGCCAGAAAGCCTTTAGCGCTTATCTGGGCAACGACACCTCGGCCTGGCAGGCGTGGGATAGCTGCGCGCTAATGATGGCCAGCCACAGTCAGGATGCAATCCCGACGCTTATCGATCAGGGCGATGCCGATCAGTTCCTCGCAGACCAGTTACAACCCGCCCGGCTGGCTGAGGCCGCCCGCCAGACCGGCTGGCCACTTACACTTCGCGTTCAGCCTGGCTATGACCACAGCTACTACTTTATGGCCTCGTTTATTGAGGACCATCTGCGCTTCCACGCGCAATACCTGCTGAAATAATCACCGGAGGGCGATGCCCTCCCCTTTACAATTCCTTACACTGATCCCTATCTGTTTGATAAGGCATGTTTTCTCTTGTCAGAAACATCTAATGCAAATGATTTCAATTATCAATTGCATTTATATAAATTCATTTTTTATCCACAATCCTTCCGCTTCTCCATCGTCAGAGTTCTTAAAAGACAAACACTTATCGTCTTCATGGTTTACCCGATGGACTTTTATTCATTTAAACGGAATGACAAAATGACTTTACCTCGCGCTAAACTGTTGGCTATCGCCGTCTGCGCAGCCACCTTCCCCCCGTCACTTTTCGCGGCCGACGAGGACACCGTCGTCGTCTCTGCAACCGGGTTTGAACAGAAAATCCAGAACGCGCCAGCCTCTATTTCGGTGATTTCTAAACAGCAGCTTGAAGATAAAGCGTATCGGGATGTCACCGACGCCTTGAAAGATGTACCGGGCGTGGTGGTGACCGGTGGCGGCAGCAGCAGCGATATCAGCATTCGCGGCATGGCCTCGCAATACACCCTCTTTTTGGTCAACGGTAAACGAATCAGCACCCGTGGCACGCGCCCAAACAGCGATAACGCGGGCATCGAACAGGGCTGGTTGCCGCCGCTGGAATCCATTGAGCGTATTGAAGTGATCCGTGGCCCTATGTCATCGCTGTATGGCTCCGACGCCATGGGTGGCGTTATCAACGTTATTACCAAAAAAGTGTCCAATACCAAAGGCTGGACTGGCTCGCTTCATGGCGATGCGACGTTCCAGGAAAACAGCGATTCCGGCGATCTCTTCCAGACCAACGCCTATGCTTCCGGCCCATTGATTGACGGCCTGCTGGGCGCAAAAGTCACAGGGCTGCTGTCCCGACGCGCAGAAGACAAAATACTTAACGGCTATAACGAACAGCGCCTGCGCAACGGCGGCGTGACCTTCAATTTCACCCCGGATGATAAAAACGATGTTGATCTGGATATTGCCCGCGAATTACAGGATCGCAACAGCACGCCAGGTATGTCTTCGGCAGCGGAGACCTGCCGGGGTAACGTTTGTACCCCCAACAGCAAAAGTGAAAGCCGCTACGAGCACACCACTTACTCGTTAACCCACAGCGGTTATTACAGCGATTTCAACACCGTCAGCTACGTTCAGCAGGAAGAGACCAATAACCCTGGTCGCCAGATGAAGTCGTATAACACCCTCTTTAATAACCAGAACCAGATATTCCTTGGCAACCACACTCTCACGGTCGGCGGGCAGTATCGTTATGAGAAACTGCGCGATAACGGCAATCAACTGGAAGCGGCGGACGGGCTAAATAAACTCACCCGCTGGAGCTGGGCGCTATTTGCAGAAGATGAATGGGCGGTACTCGACAGCGTGACGCTGACCGGCGGCCTGCGTATGGACAAAGATGAAAACTACGGCACCAACTGGACGCCACGCGGCTACGGTGTCTGGCACCTGACTGACCAGTGGACAATTAAAGGCGGCGTGTCGGCAGGCTACCGCGCCCCGGATCTGCGCCAGTCTTCTGCAAGCTGGGGCCAGGTGACGGGCGGTGGTCGTCTGAACGGCATCATTGTCGGCAACCCCGATCTGAAACCGGAAAAAAGCCTGAGCGAAGAGCTGGCGTTGCTGTGGGATAACAACGAGGACCTCAACGCTGGCATTACGCTGTTTAACACCGATTTCAAGGACAAAATCACCGAAGTACGCCGCTGTAACAGCAGCGCCGATCCGGCTTGTACGATTGGCAGCGTGAGCTACGATTTTGTCAGCGATCGCGTTAACGTCGATAAGGCAAATATGCGTGGCGTTGAATCTACCTTCGGCTGGAACATCACGCGAGACCTGAACCTGACGGCCAACTACACCTTCACCGAATCAGAACAGAAAAGCGGTCAGTTCTCCGGCAAGCCACTTAACAAGATGCCGAAACATATGGTGAATACCACGCTCGACTGGCAGGCCACGCAGGATGTGGGTCTGTGGGGGCGGCTGAATTTCCGCGGTAAAACCTCGGAGTACTTAAGCCGTACCTCCATGTCCCAGGGTACGCCCTCTTACAGTCAAGTGGATGTGGGCCTGCGCTATAACGCCAACAAAAATCTGCTCCTCTCCGCCGGGGTGTACAACGTGCTGGATAAGCAGATTGATTACGACACCTATGATACGGTACTTGATGGCCGCCGTTACACCGTTGGCTTAACGTATAATTTCTGATAACGCTAAAACAAAAGCCCCGGCACTGTGTCGGGGCTATTGATTGGTCAGCGCAAAAGAGCCTGCACGTTACTTCTTAAAGCGTTCCGGAAACACCATATCTTTGTAGCTTACAAAGCGAGTGCCTTTCGACAGCTTGTAACCAAACCAGATGATCAGGAATAACGGGATACCAATATAGGTTGCCGCCACAGCGCCCCAGTCAATGGTATCGGCCAGGAAGGCCTGATAATTCTGACCCAGGGTGATGATCAGGCACAGAACAAATGCGAAGATCGGCCCCAGCGGGAAGAAACCTGAACGGTACGGCAAGTTATTCAGATCGTGCCCCTGCATCACATAGCCACGACGGAAACGGTAATGGCTAATGGCAATACCCAGCCAGGCGATAAAGCCCGTCATCCCGGAGGTGTTAAGCAGCCACAGGTAAACGGTCTGGTTGCCAAACATTGATGTCAGGAAGCACAGACCCGCAATCACCGTGGTGGCATACAGCGCATTACGCGGCACACCACCTTTCGACAATTTTGCGAAAATGCGCGGTGCTTTACCGTCGCAGGCCAGGGTGTAAAGCATACGGGTAGAAGCGTACATACCGGAATTACCCGCCGACAGTACCGCAGTCAGGATAACGGCATTCATCACCGCCGCCGCAGACAGCAGCCCCGCATGCTGAAAGACCAGGGTGAACGGGCTGACGCTGATGTCTTTTACATCGTTACGCAGCAGGCTCGGATCGGTATAAGGAATGATCAGGCTGATAACCAGGATGGCGAACACATAGAACAGCAGAATACGCCAGAACACCTGACGCACCGCGCGCGGAATGTTCTTTTCCGGGTCTTCGGATTCCCCCGCCGCGATACCGATAAGCTCGGTCCCCTGGAAGGAGAAGCCGACGATCATCGCCACGCCAATCATCGCCGCAAAGCCACCGGCAAACGGCGCATCGCCCGTCGTCCAGTTGCTCCAGCCCACAGGCTGTGTACCTTTGAAAATGCCCACGATCATCATTACGCCAACCACGATAAAGATGATAACGGTGGCCACTTTGATGAGCGAGAACCAGTACTCCGCTTCGCCGAAGCCCTTAACGGAGATGTAGTTGAGCAGGAAGATCACGCACAGGAACACCGCGCTCCAGATCCAGCCTGGCGTATCCGGGAACCACCAGGTCATCACCAGTTGCGAAGCCACCAGGTCAACGGCGATAGTCACCGCCCAGTTGTACCAGTAGTTCCAGCCGAGCGCGAAACCAAAGCCCTCTTCAACATATTGTTGGCCATACGTGGCAAAAGAACCGGATACCGGCATAAACGCCGCCAGTTCGCCAAGGCTGGTCATCAGGAAGTAGACCATCAAACCAATAAGGATATAGGAGAACAGCGCGCCGCCCGGGCCTGCCTGAGAAATCGTCGCCCCTGATGCGACAAACAACCCTGTACCGATTGATCCGCCAATGGCGATCATCGTCAGGTGACGCGCCTTGAGTTCACGGCGAAGCGTGGGCGCTTGTGTGGTATTCGTTTCGGAAACCATAAGAAAATGCTATCCATCCAAAAAATGAGGCGCGATTGTAGCAAACGAAAGGGCATCCTTCCGGCACAATCCACGTCTTATTAGAGACCTTCATGATAGCCTGCGGATTATAAGTAAAGCAGTGGATGATGCCCCTTACCCTTAGGGAGAGGGACAAAATCAAGAACTCGATCCCCTCTCCCTTGAGGGATGTACGGTCCGGAGACATGGTAGACAGGTGTTCGGGGACATGGTGAACACTTTTTAACACCCTTTCCCCATGATGAT